>PDWJ01000333.1_pt1 | contig 110803 bp, 94 predicted proteins | sample 1430881 | NCBI WGS metagenome assembly PDWJ01 (sample SAMN01162460, study PRJNA174530) | Oral metagenome, whole genome shotgun sequencing project. | biome: Marine environment; feature: Marine mammal; material: Swab sample of the gingival sulcus; isolation source: swab sample of gingival sulcus... | reverse complement strand
AGCCCGTAAAAAACAGCGCACTGAAGTGCGCACGACGAACTAATCGCTTGTAGTACGCGCTTTAGCGCGTAAAAAATAGCGCACTGAAGTGCGCACTACGAACTTTGTCGTTACCCTTGAGCGCGTAAAAAATAGCGCACTAAAGTGCGCACGACGAACTTTGTCGTTACCCTTGAACGCGTAAAGTCAGAGAACCTACCGTTTGTTGCACAGGAGCTTATATGGAAGAAAACATGAACATTAACGGCCGTTCCCGTGTGGTCATCACTGGCGTCGGTGCGATTAGCCCAATTGGCCTCAATGCGGATGAAAACTGGGACAGTCTGATTAACGGCCGTTCTGGCATTAGCCTGATTACTCAATTCGACTCCAGTCATCTCCCCGTCCATATTGCTGGTGAAGTAAAAGGATTTGCTCCCAAAGACTTCATGAGCTTCAAAGAAGCTCGGCGTATTTCTCGTGGCTCCCAACTCATTATTGCAGCAACACAGATGGCGCTTAAAGATGCAGGCTTAAAAGTCCCCTTGGCAAACGGCGAACGTGTCTCCACCGTCATTGGCACTGGCGCCGGAGGCCTCGAAGTTGCCGACCGAGAACTTGGCGTCTTACGCACCAAAGGCTTCAACCGTGTCAGCCCATTTGCCATGGTAGGCTTCCTGCCCAACATGCCCGCCTACCACGTCAGTTTAATAGCAGGTGCCAAAGGCCCCATCAACACAGTCGTGGCCGCATGCGCCAGCGGCACACAGGCCATTGGCGAAGCGCTAGACTACATCCGCCACGGTCGGGCAGACATAGCTGTGACCGGTGGCGTAGAAGGGTTAATACATGAATCCGCTTTCACAGGATTTGCTCGCATGCGTGCCCTCTCACTGCGTAATGACGCCCCCGAAAAAGCCAGTCGTCCTTTCGATAAAGAGCGGGATGGCACCGTTTTGAGCGAAGGGTCAGGCATGCTTGTGTTAGAACGGTTAGATCATGCCCTTGAACGTGGGGCTCATATTTACGCTGAAATCTTAGGCCACGCTTGCGCCTCTGACGCCTTCCACATCTCACAACCAGACCCAGAAGCAGGCGGGATGTATCGCGCCATGAAGTGGGCCTTAGAAGATGCCAAAGTAAAACTAGACCAAGTTGACTACATCAACGCCCATGGCACATCCACTCCATTGAATGACAAAACAGAAACCTTTGCCATCAAGCGTTTATTTGGTGAATACGCCCACGAGATTCCCATCAGCAGTTCAAAATCAGTAACAGGGCACGCCTTGGGCGCAACAGGCGCCCTCGAAGCCATCTATTCCATCTATGCCCTGAAAAAAGGCATCATTCCACCAACCTGGAACTACGAAACACCTGACCCAGAATGTGATTTAGATTACGTGCCCAATGCACCACGCCACGCCAATTTGGAATATGTCCTGTCTAATTCATTTGGTATGGGTGGTCAAAACGCCTGCCTCGTTTTCAAACATTTTCAAAACAGTCAGGCATAAAACACCTCACGCTCACTAGACATAAAGTTACAAACTCATATTCTTTCGATGTTCCAGAGGGGCAGATGTCATCAGATCTTGTGACAATCATGAGTAATTTCGCCCAAACAAGCCTCTATACGCTATCATTCCATATAAACTCTAAGGAATAGCAGCAAGAATGAACAAATTCACTTTTCTTTTAACAATTCTGCTAGGAACCATGGTTTCCATATTTGTTGGTTGTAGTCATCCAGAACCAACACCTTTTCCTGCCACAGAGCCCCCCCCTGTCACCATTCCACCAACAGAGATTCAAGCCACATCAGCGCCATTGGAAGAAGCCCCCACTCAGGTGCCACCAACCGCGTCAACGCCGACAGAACTGCCGCCCACCCCGACACCACCGCCCACCCTGATGCCGTCGCCGCGACCAACTGTCGACAACTCGCCAGATCCCCGGCTCTTCAACAGCACCTGGCAATGGCAAAGCCTGGAGTCTTCCGTCCTTGACATCAACATCGCCAATCCAGAAAAATACCTCATCCAATTCAAGGAAGATGGCAGCATCGAACTACAAGCAGATTGTAATTTGCTTCAGGCTGCTTACACCGTGGCTGACAATCAGCTTAACATTGATCTCACACCAACCAGCGCAGCTGCGCTCTTGGCAGAATGCCCTGACGGTGCCATGTATGAACTCTTTTTATTGGCGCTAGACACAACGACCGAGTTCTTATTCTTAGATCAAAACTTAGTTCTCTTTGTGGGGAAAGAAGGCAATGTCATGCGTTTCATTGAAGCTGGCAGCCAAGCCATCCAGATTGATGCCGAGAGTGAAGCCACCCCTGCCAGCCAGCCAACTCAATCCACACCGCCAGCAAATACCAACCCAACTGGCATTGTCAATGCCCCTGATGGCATCAACTTGCGCAAAGGCCCTGGCACCGAATATCCGACGTTAACCATCATCGCCAATGGCACAGCTCTCAATATTATTGGCATTAGCCAGGATCGGGAATGGTGGTTGATTGACGCCCCAGAACAACCAGATGGGCAGGGATGGGTTTCACGTAATTTTGTCGAAACTGAGCTAGGCAGTAGAGATGTGCCAACTGTGGTTGCGCCAGAACGAGAGCCAACATTGCTTGATCATCCCTGGCAATGGCAATCTCTGACAGGTTCTGCAGAAAGCCTCACGGTCGATGATCCCAGTTTATACACGTTAGAATTTTTTGATGACGGAACGGCCGTTTTCCGTGCAGATTGCCACACAGCCACCACCACCTACACCAGCAGCGAAACCGCTATCAGCATCAACATGGCAGCTATCACCTTCGTCGCCTGCCCAGGCGATTCCCTAGATGACACTTATTTAACCAACCTGGCCAATGTCACCACCTATACCTTCGAGGCAGGCAGCCTGCTGCTCCAAACACCAACAGACGGCACCCTAAGATTTTCTGACGACCAGCCACCAATCAGCAGCGTACCAACAGAAACCCCTGCGCCAACATCCCCAGAAGCAGCAGGAGACTTCTACAAAGTCGTTTCATTCGGATTCATCGGAGAAGAACAGGCGCTTTTGGCAGGTAGTGAAATCACCGTCATCCTCACAGACACAACAATTAAAGGGAATGCAGGATGTAATGATTATTCCGGCTCCTTAACCCGAACCGCCGACTCCTTCACGGTTCACGATCTCCTTGTCACAGAAAGAACATGTACAGAACCAGCCGGCATCATGGCACAAGAACAAGCCTTTCTCACTGCACTGGAAAACACAGGGGCATTCAGTTGGGAAGAACGCTTATCCGATGATGGCAGCAGCATCGTGACAGCCAGCCAACTCTTCTATGTGACCAATAGAAGTGGCGTCATCAACATCTTGACACCTTAATCTCGACCCCAGGAAACCATCATACAGACAAATGCTCTCAAGGCTGACGATTCAATCAGCTACGGCGCAGCATCATTCACAGCAGAAATGGAGAAAAACATGAGCAAATTGATTGGCGGTATCGAGGCTGGCGGCACCAAGTTTGTATGCGCTGTAGGCAGAGGGCCAGATGATTTACGAGACGAGGTTCGTTTCCCCACCACCACTCCGGCGGAAACCTTAGGCAAAGCCATCGCCTACTTCAAGGAGATGTCAGCAAAGCATGGGTCACTCTCTGCGCTGGGCATCGCCGCCTTTGGTCCACTAGACCCAAACCCTGGCTCGCCAACCTTTGGCTATATCACCACTACCCCCAAACCTCATTGGGGCAATGTAGACGTGGTCGGCACCATGCAAAAGGAGTTCGACGTACCTGTGGGCTTTGATACGGATGTCAACGGCGCGGCATGGGCGGAGCATCTGTGGGGTGTGGCGCAGGATGTAGATAACCTCATCTATTTGACGATTGGCACTGGCGTTGGCGGAGGCGTGATAGCAAACGGGGAACTGGTTCACGGTCTCATCCATCCCGAGTTGGGTCACATCAGTTTGCCCCATGATTGGGAAAAAGACCCGTACCCCGGGCGTTGTCCGTATCATGGCGATTGTCTGGAGGGCATGGCCGCGGGGCCAGCCATCGGCGACCGCTGGCAAAAACCAGCCTACGAACTCCCCGCTGACCATCCAGCCTGGGAGTTGGAAGCCCATTACCTGGCGCTGGCACTGCGCACCTTCATTTGCACCTTGTCACCAGAACGGATTGTGTTGGGGGGCGGGGTCATGGAGCAGCCACAGCTTTTCCCGTTGGTGCGTGAAAAGACACAAGCTTATTTGCACGGTTATGTGCAAGCGCCAGCCATTCTGGATGATATGGATAGTTACATTGTGCCACCGGGCTTAGGGAACAAGGCGGGGGTATTGGGTTCCTTTGCTTTAGGCATCTCAGCCAGTACGCCCTGAGGGATTCGAACCCCCAACACCCAGTTTCGAAGACTGGTGCTCTATCCATTGAGCTAAGGGCGCATGTTGATTCAAAAAAGGCTGATGGCACATACCACCAGCCTTGGGCGAGTAGTGGGATTTGAACCCACGATCTTCTGGGCCACAACCAGACGTGTTAACCCCTACACCATACCCGCCATAAATTGCGACGGAAATCGTATCATAAGTACAAATCAGAGGCAAGTACAACTTTGCGATTTCTCTAATTCGATTTACAATCTCTTCATGCAACCAGAACTACGCACTCTGAACGGCCGTTATCGACTATTAGAACGCATTGGCAGTGGCGGCATGGCCGCTGTCTACCGCGCCCAAGACCTGCGGCTGGGACGCTTCGTCGCTATCAAAATGCTCCACGAAAGCCTCACCAGCGACGACAACTTCTTGCGCAACTTCCAACAAGAAGCCCACGCCGCCGCCAACCTCACCCATCCCAACATCGTCACCGTCCATGATATAGGGCAGGATGGTCATCGTCACTACATCGTCATGGAATTCATCGATGGGCAAACACTCAAGCAGCTCATCCGCGCCCAAAATCAAAAAGAAACATACCTGCCCATTAGCCGAACCCTCGACCTCACCATTCAAATTTGCAAAGGTCTGGGCTATGCCCACCGCGCCAACCTGGTTCACTGCGACATGAAACCCCAAAACGTGCTAGTCACCCGTGATGATCGCGTCAAAGTGGCAGACTTTGGCATCGCTCGCGCCATCAGCGAAGCCAGCCAACAATTGGGAGACAGCCAAGTGTGGGGCACACCCCAATACTTTTCACCTGAACAAGCCTCCGGCGAATCCCCAACACCTTCATCCGATGTTTACGGCATCGGCGTCATCATGTTTGAAATGTTGACCGGTCACTTACCCTTCACGGCAGAGTCCCCCACCGCTCTGGCTCTCAAACATCTGCAAGAAACACCCCCCTCCGTCATCGAATCCAATCCAACTGTACCCCGCCAGCTTGACCAAATCGTACAAAAGCTGTTGGCCAAAGAACCGACAGCCCGCTACCGTACCGCCGGACAGCTTGGCCGCGTTTTACAAACATATCGGGATAAGAGCTTGGCAGATACAGGGCCAATTTACCCTGCTATCACCATGAAATCCGTCCCCGTCATAGAACAGAACACCCAATTCTACCAACGCCCCACCTCCCCCACCGCACAAACCAGCAACGAACAAGACACCCCCGTAAGATTACAAGCCCCCATGAGAGCCGCCCAACGACGCACAATCAAGACAGCCAAACCAGCAGCGTCAAAATCAGAATCCACAGAAGACCCCGATTGGACAATAATCGGTTTAGGTATTTGTGCCTTGATCATGCTATTGGGGCTGATTCCCATCTGGTTTATGGTTTACCGCGCCTGGACAGGCTAGACACACCGCCTATCTCGCAACACATCTGCCTTTCTGCTATACTGTGATTAGAAAAACGATCATTATTTTTAGGAATTACCCGCCTTAATCGCTCCAATTTGGAGGCTTTTTATATGAATGCAACCAAGGTAAGTCGATGGCTGATTTACGCCCTTCTCAGTGTGGCGATTTTGGCCATCTTATGGAACTTTGGCAATAACAATCCTGTTTCTGAAGAAATATCAGTTAGCCAACTGGCTCAAGAGATACGCAATAACGAAGTTTCAGAAGTCACGGTATCAAGTAATGGTCAGGAAGTGTCAGTGACCTATCGAGACCCAGAAAGAGCAACCACAACAGCCACTATCAGCGATGTAAGCTCTTTAGAAGAAGTGTTAAACAGCTATGGTGTGGACGCATCTGATTACATCAATGGACAACTCACAATAACCTATGAAAGCCCTAGCCCCTGGCTGGGATATCTCAATTTAATTGGTATTTTCTTGCCTGTCATTTTAATTCTAGGGTTTATCTACTTCATGTTCCGCTCTGCGCAGGGCAACAACAACCAGGCAATGTCCTTCGGTAAAAGCAAAGCACGCATGTTTACCAGCGATCATCCCGCCGTCACATTCTCCGATGTCGCCGGTTGTGAAGAAGCAAAAGAAGAGCTGCAAGAAATTGTTGAATTCCTCAAAGAGCCAGAAAAGTTTGTCAGCTTTGGGGCACGGATTCCTAAAGGTGTCCTCTTGGTTGGCAGCCCGGGCACAGGCAAAACTTTGATCGCTAAGGCGGTTTCCGGTGAAGCTGGCGTTCCTTTTTTCTCCATTGCTGGCTCTGAATTTGTGGAGATGTTTGTCGGGGTGGGTGCCAGTCGCGTTCGTGATTTGTTTGAGCAAGCCAGGCGGCACAGTCCCTGCATTATCTTCATTGATGAAATTGATGCTGTCGGACGGCAACGTGGTGCCGGTTTGGGCGGCTCCCACGATGAACGCGAGCAAACCCTCAACCAGATTTTAGTGGAAATGGATGGCTTCGGCACAGATACGCATGTGATTATCCTGGCGGCGACTAACCGCCCAGACATTTTAGATCCGGCTCTCATGCGCCCGGGGCGCTTCGACCGACGGGTGGTGATTGACCAACCCGATGTCAAAGGACGTGAGGCGATCTTCAATGTTCATTTGCGAGGCAAACCCATCGCCGCCGATGTGGATGTTAAGAAAATGGCAAAATCGACCCCTGGTTTTGTGGGGGCAGATATTGAAAACAGTGTGAATGAAGCAGCTCTGTTAGCGGCTCGCCGCAATAAACACAATATTGGCAATGCTGAGTTTCATGAAGCGATTGAGCGGGTGCAATTAGGGCCTGAACGCAAGAGCCGCATCATCACGCCGGAGGAACGAGAAATCATTGCCTATCACGAAGCGGGTCATGCTTTAGTGAGCCATTACCTGCCAGCAGCTTTGCCTTTGCGCAAAATCACTATTGTGCCCAGAGGCATGGGGCTGGGCTTAACCTGGTATATGGAAGATGACAATTTGTTGCCCAATGAATCACAACTGAAGGCACAAATTGCCAGCGCTCTTGGGGGTCGTGTCGCTGAAGAAATTGTGTTTGGTGAAGTGACAGCTGGCGCCAGTAATGACTTGCAGCGCGTTACGAACATAGCCCGGCACATGGTCACCCAGTTGGGTATGAGTGAGGATTTGGGTCTGCGCGTTTATGGGCAAAAACAAGAAATGGTTTTTCTGGGTCGAGAAATCAGCGAACAGAAGGATTACTCAAATGCCATTGCTGAAAAAATTGACCAAGAGGTTCGCGGTATTATTGACTCACAACATCAAGTTGCCACCAATATTTTGGTTGAACATCGTGACCAATTAGATTTGTTGGCAAATGCGTTACTGGAAGAGGAAACGTTGGAGGCGGAGGAGTTTGTGGCCTTGCTTGAAGGGGTAAAGCAGGAAAACAACAGCCCTCCAAACATGCCACCACCGGTTAGTAAACAGATTCCGGTTGAAGAGAGTGGCAATATCGATGACAGGCCATCCTTAAATTTGCCACCAGCACCCTCGCTTGCCTAGATTTTTTATCTTGAAGCAAGAAGCGAAAGCCTCGGAAATTGACGGCAATGGGTCAAAATCTCCGGGGTTTCTTGTTGTCATCATGACATAGTAAAAAAATTATGGAATCTACTCAGCGCACACTTCGATTTCGGCCGGCATCTATTGATGATTTTGAGGCGTGTTTGGTTATTGACCATCGCTATAAAACTCGTCAGGTTTGGCAGTTGAATGTGACGGAACGCCACCACGTGAAAAAAATTCGCTTTCAGAGTGTCACTTTGCCTCGGGAAACGGCCGTTCTCTATCCATATGAGGGCGAAGCCTTAGCCAAACGGTGGTGTGCGTCTGAATGGTTTATGGTCGGTGAAGACAACGAGCGATTACAAGCGTACATCACCGCTGCCATGGAAAAACTAACGCCCACCGCCTGGATTTACGACATGGTTGTCGATGTCAAATTTCGTAGGGCTGGCTACGGCAGCCATATGATCGATCTCGCGGCTAATTGGGCACGTCAGCAAAATGCCCAACAGTTAATGGCGGCCATTTCCACAAAAAATGATCCAGCTATGGCCTTCTTTCGTAAAAACGGATTTAATTTTTGCGGGTATAATGAAACATCATATCGCACAAAAGATATTTCACTTCTATTTAGCTTGAAGCTTTAATGCGCGTCCATAAATAAGTTACGGGATTGTTGGATGCGCTTCCAGTGACCTTTACTCAAGAAAAACGGGGAGTAATTTTTAGACGGTCACTGAGCAGCGGCAAAGCAGCAACTTTGATCAATGACTGAGCAAATAATCGAAACATTGGCCCTTGTTAATGACGTTCTGCAAGCGATGATCGTCATATTTGGGTCAGCAGTCGTACTCTATAATCTGGGGCGTAGTTTACGCATTCGCGTCATGAAGGCATTTGTAGCACTCGTTACATTTGTCATCATCGTTTACTTAAGCGAGTTGATGGTTAGCCGAATCATCACCGCCTATTCTGCCGAAATTTGGTTGCGCTTAGGCTGGGTTGGTATCGCCATGGTGCCCGCTGCGCAATACCATCTCTCTGATGCCCTGCTGGAAACAACGGGTCAACCGAAACACCGCTACCGCATAGCAACCAGTTATATTAGCAGTATCATCTTTCTGTCGCTGGTGTTATTTACCGATTGGATAGTGGGAGCTACCACTTTTACCAATCCCCATGCCCCCCATCTGGAAGCTGGGCTTTTATTTCCTCTCTTCACAATCTACTTTTGGGTGACTTCTGCGTTAAGCCTGGTCAATGTTTGGCGGGCCAGGCAGCGCTGCTTAACAAGAACAACCCGCACCCGCATGACCATTACCCTGGCAGCGTTTGTAGCCGCTCCGCTGGCTGTGTTCCCCTATTTGATTATTGCTGGCAATTCAGCGGCAAGCGACACTATTCTCTTCTGGCTGGCGGCCATCATCGGCAATATCGTGGTGGGTATCATGTTTGGCTTGTTAACTGCCCACCTTGTTTACTTTGGCGCTGTTTCCCCTGACCGTGTGGTGCGCGTCAGGCTGTTTAAATTTATGGCTCGCGTGCCTTTGGCTGGCACGATTGTGTTACTGGTTTATATTGGGGTGAGCCGCAGCAGCGAGTTCCTTGGCTTATCCACAGAGACGGCTCTTGGATTTACGTTAGTGGCGACGGTGATGATTGTGGAGTGGGTTATTCATGCCTATAAACAACCTTTGGAGCGCTTTTTCCAACTCAATGATGATCCTGATGTACGCCGTATTCAAGAACTCAGTGAACGGCTGCTGACTACAGCCGACTTGCATCAATTTTTAGAGAGTGTATTGGCGGCGACCTGTGAAGCCTTACGCACACCGACTTCTTTCGTGGCGGCTATCACTGAGGATGGCCCCCGGTTAGAGGCTGTTGTTGGCAGTTTGGCGGAGCCAGAGGCGGAAGAAATCTGGCAAGAAGCCGATTGGCATGAGCTTACCAAATCAGAAAATGGCCAAGATGGAAAGCAGCTAGAATCCATCGACAATTTTATTTTGTGGCAAAATTATTGGATCCGGCCTCTTTACAATCGACGGAAAACGTTGGTTATCGGTATCTTTGGCATTCGCGCCAGAGCCAGTCAACCAGATTTAAATGCTCATGAGCAACAAGTGCTTGAACGGCTCACAGATCAAGCTAAAGATGCACTTCGTGACCGCATTTTGCAGCAAGGTGTTTTTGCCGCTGTTGAAGGGTTGCTACCACAAGTGAAAGCTTTCCAACAAAAACGCAGTGCCGCTACTTTTGGCGGTCTTCCGGTTCTCACAGGAGCAGATAGTGATCAAGAACTTGAGGATGCTGTGGAAAGCCTGGTTAATGATCCTGACTTCAACTCGATGGTGCGTGATGCGCTTACCCATTATTGGGGTGGTCCTAAGCTCACCAAAAGCCCGCTGCTTGATCTGCAAGTGGTGCAGCAGTCGCAAGACCGGCATGGCAATAACCCAACTAATGCCTTGAGAGCGATTTTGGCTGATGCTATTGAATTGCAAAAGCCTGAAGGTGAGCGTAATTTATCGACGGCTGAATGGATTTTGTACAATATCCTGGAGCTGAAATTTGTTCAGGGACGCCGTGTGCGGGATGTGGCACGTCGTTTGGCAATGAGTGAAAGTGACTTGTATCGCAAACAGCGTGTCGCTATCGAAAATGTAGCGGAAACGATTGCCACGATGGAGAAAGCGGCGGTGGAAGATTCAAGTGAAGACGAGGATTCCAGCATCCCCTCTGACTGATGAACGGCCGTTTCTCAAGAGACGCCCCCCCTCCCAGTTTGAAGTTCCGGGAAGGTTTTTTGTTCATAAACGGCCGTTTTCGTGTAAAATAGGAGCATGTGCAGCGCACAATTGGATGGTGATTTACACTGAATCAAGGAGATAATCTATGGCTATCCACTTGCTTGAAAACACCCTCAAAATCAACATCTATTATGATGAAGCTGATTGCAGCTTCGACGACAATATTTGCGTTTCCATCCTAGAAGATTGCCCGGAGGAAGAAAAGATCTTCCGTGCCCAGGAAACCAATGTGTACCTAACGCCGGCACAAGCCACACAACTTGTTCAGGCGTTAACAGCGGCAACTTCGGAAAGCACACGCCCTGCGTCTACGTGAAACCAATGTGTAGGAAGGAATGGACATGGCCAGCCCCGTTTTAACTGAGCCTGTTCTTTATCAAGAAAAAGGTTGTCAAGAATCGGCAATTAGTGTTCGGTAACCGGTGATCGATTTACGAAACACGAAATACTGTTCACGGCTCAGTGATCACCGAATTTCAATGCTGGATCCGCCTGACGTAAAAAACTCCATGTGTAAATCCCGCCGGAATGCCCATCGCTCCATTGAATGTTCAGGGCATAACTCCCCACCGCCCCTACTTTCTCAATATTGATGGACTCATCCCGTGCCTGTTGCAATACCTCTAAATCGGGTGGGCCGCCCATTTTGTCATGACCGCCTTTGCACTCCACACAGGGGCAAATGGCTCGCAAGCCAGCAAAAGGCAAGTGGCTTTCATGCCCATCATTCCATTTCACAATCAACAATCGCTTGTTTCTATCCGCGGTCACACCAGTTGGTTTTATGTTTTCCATGAAAAATCCTTGAAAGATTGAAGATTGCCTGCCAGACGCTCTTCAATCTTTGCTCTTCTTTGTGTGTATCCATAAATAAGTTACGGAATTGAAGGATGCGTTTCAAGTGACCTTTGCTCCTGAAAAACGGGGAGTAATTTTTAGACGGTCACGTTGTTATCCTAAACTAGCCGAACGCGCCTTCAGTTCTGCAAAGCTTGCTTCAGCTTGGGCTAATTTCTCTCGCTCTTTCTCGACTACAGGCGGCGGCGCTTTTTCTGCAAAGGGGCTGTTGAGTAAGCTGGTGAGCCGTTTGATTTCTTTTTGCAAATCAGCTAACTCTTTTTCCAGACGCTCTTTTTCTTTATCCAGGTCTACCATGCCTGCCAATGGCAAGTAGCAGGTGATGTCGCCCAAAGCGATGGTTATCGCGGCATCTGGCGCTTCGGCTTCGGCTATGAGTTCCAGACGGTTTTCATCGAGGCGTGCCAGGAAGCTGAGAACGCTGCTTTGTGCTTGCAGCATCTCGGTCTTGTCACCTGCGACCACCATGGCTTGGATACGCTGTCCCGGTTCCACCTTGTTATCAGCACGGGCACCACGAATGCCACGCACTAGTTCACGCAGACGTTCGTAGTCGGCGGCTCCTTCGGCAAATTTTTCGCCAGCTGTCGGCCAGTCGGCGATGATGAGGGCTTCTGCCCACCCTTCTGCTGGTTCAATGCCCAAATCGGCCTCCACGAAAGCGGTTTTAAGCTGCTGCCAGGTCTCTTCGGTCACGTAGGGGATGAAGGGATGGAGTAGACGCAGGCAGTCGTCTAAAACTTGACGCAGCACGGAGAGTGTTGTCCATGCCTGAGCGCCTCCTGCTTGCAACTGCACTTTGGCGGTTTCTAAATACCAGTCAGCAAATTCACTCCAGAGGAAATCGTAGACTTGTCGTCCTGCTTCACCAAATTGGTAACTATCCATGAGCCGGTTGGCCGTTTCGATGATGTCTGCCAGGCCGTCCAAAATCCACTGGTCGGCGGTTGTATATGCGATGGTGGCTGGCTTATCGGCCTGGCTGGCTTTGTTTAGGCTGTGGGTGATGAAGCGCGTGGCGTTCCAGATTTTGTTGGCAAAGTTGCGATTGCTGGCCACTTTGTCTAGCGACAGGTTTAAGTCGTTGCCTGGGCTGCCGCTGGTGAGCAGGGTGAAACGCAAGGCGTCTGTGCCATATTGAGCCATCACATCCAGGGGATCGGTCACGTTGCCTTTGGTTTTGCTCATTTTCTGGCCGTGTTCGTCACGCACCAGGCCATGCAGGTAGACGGTGTGGAAGGGGATGTCATTGGTGTAAAGCAAGCCGGACATGACCATACGCGCTACCCAGAAGAAGAGGATGTCGTAGCCGGTTTCCATCACGTCGGTGGGATAGAAACGCTGTAGATCGGGTGTGGTGTCAGGCCAACCGAGGGTGGAGAAGGGCCACAAGGCGGAGCTGAACCAGGTGTCTAGCACGTCTGGGTCTTGCTCGATGTGGGCGCTGCCGCATGCCTCACAATGTGTGGGATCGATTCGGGCGACGGTGAGGTGATTGCAGTCGTCGCAATACCAAACCGGGATGCGATGCCCCCACCATAACTGGCGACTGATGCACCAGGGTCGGATGTTTTCTAGCCAGTTGTCCCACACTTTGACAAAGTGTTCGGGGATGATTTTGATGCGGCCGCTGTGAACGGCCGTTAAGCCCATTTTTGCCATCGGTTCAGCATTAACATACCATTGCTTGCTGATCAGTGGTTCGATAATTTCGCCACCCCGTTGGCTGCGCGGCACGGTGATGGTGTAGTTTTGTTTCTTGATGGTCAGGCCGGCCGCTTCCATGTCTGCCCACAATGTTTCGCGGCATGCAAAGCGGTCTTGTCCGGCGTATGGCCCTGCTTCCTGGCACATGGTGGCATCTTTGTTCATGATATTGATGAATTCTAGGCCATGTTTTTTGCCTATCTCAAAGTCGTTGGGGTCGTGCCCTGGCGTGATTTTCAAGGCGCCGGTACCAAATTCGATGTCTACGTATTCGTCGGCGATGATGGGAATTTCGCGGTTGAGCATGGGCACCAGGCAGGTTTTGCCGATGTATTCCTGGTAACGCGGATCGTCGGGATGCACGGCCACGGCGGTGTCGCCCAAGATGGTCTCGGGGCGGGTGGTGGCTACGGGCAGTTCTCCGCCGCCTTTAACTGGGTAGTTGAAGTAGTATAAAAAGCCGGCTTCTTCGCTGTAATCTACTTCCAGGTCGGAAACGGCCGTTTGCAGCCCAGGGGACCAGTTCACTAAATATTCTGCCTGATAAATCAGCCCCATGCGATACATGCGCACAAACGCTTCGCGCACAGCCCGGGAAAGTCCTTCGTCCAGGGTGAATCGCTCCCGATCCCAATCACAAGAGGCACCGATATGGCGCAACTGCTTGGTGATATAGCTGCCATATTTTTCTTTCCACGCCCAAGTTTTTTCTAAGAAGGCTTCGCGCCCGATTTCTTGAGGGGATGTGCCTTCACGCCTCAGCATTTTTTCTACCTGGAGCTGGGTGGCAATGCCAGCATGATCCACACCAGGCACCCACAGCGCGGCTTTGCCCTGCATCCGCGCCCGGCGAATCATCAAATCTTCTAAGGCTACGAACATGACGTGCCCCATGTGGAGTTCGCCGGTGACATTTGGCGGCGGAATGGAAATGGTAAATGGTTCAGCATTATCAGGACGGACTTCTGGCTTGAACCAACCAGATTCTTCCCACCACTGGTAAAGTCTTTCTTCTGTGCCTTTGAAATCATAGGCTTTGGGCATAGTAGTCATGAATAATTCCTCTAGTTACGATTTTGAATTGGTGATTGTCTCTTGCGATCATGAGCAATGGACAATTAAAAAGCTCTCTCATCCAAAACAAGGACGAAAGAGCTAAATCTTACGCGGTACCACCTTGATTGAGCGATTTGTGAAACCGCTCCTCTCTATATCGCTGTAACGGGCTCACCCGGTTTGAGCTACTTTATTTCACACAAACAACTCCTGGACGACTTCAGCGGACTGTCACTATTGTGGCGGCTTTCAGCCTTTGGCTGCCACTCTCTATGGCTTCAGAAACCGCTTACTACTTCCATTCGTAGTCTTTGATTTTCAATTGGAGGCATAGTATACCGTCGCGTAACGGCCGTTGTCAATGTTTTGCTTGGGCAAACATCTAAATCTTATGTAAACCCAGCATAATTACAAGTCATCCAACGGGCTACGTATACTCACAGCGCCTCGATTGACATTTGGATATTTTCTAGACAATGCAAACGGCATGGACATAAATTTTTTCAGTTTTAGATGAATAACTGTGCAAACGAATCTGATTGCGTGCTTGAGCCAGTAATTTAAGTTGATTATATTTGGTGATTGTCATAAATATCCTTGACAAGTATACTCGCAAGAAAGGCATTAGATTTTCTAGTTTATATGGCGTTTTCCACAGCATAAACCATACCAGCCAATCTTACACTGCAACTTATATGGCATTCTATTACAAAACTCAAGTTTAGACAGCCATCCATGCAGTCGAATAACAGGTTGTGCGGAGGAGGAATGGGACGCATCCCGAGGTAACGAAATATAACAAGAATCAGTAACACATACTGAAAGAAGTTGATGCTGCAAGCGCTTCAAGGCATGTGGTGGCCTGGTGGTGAGGTGAGCTTTTAGGACTGGCGATAAAATAAAATACGGAATTGCATCATCAATCCTTACCATAATTTTTTATTGAACGGCAATATTAACATAAGATAGGATCACGACTACAGGGTAAAAAATAAGCTATGGTTTCATTTATTATTAATTTGTTCCGTTTGGTTAAAATCATCGCTAGCGGTCTGCGCGAAGACAAAGAGTTTCGCTTTTTGTTCATCTTCATTATCCTGTTACTCATAGGGGCAACGCTTTTCTACGCAAAATTTGAACATTGGTCCATTATTGATGGCTTGTATTTTTCAGTGATGACCATGGCAACCGTGGGCTATGGCGATTTAACCCCAACGACAGGCATCAGCAAAGTTTTTACCATTATTTACACCTTTCTTTCCATTGGTAGTTTCGTTTCATTTACTGCCAAATGTGTACAGATGATGCTCCAAAATCACCAGGAACGTATCCAAAATCACCAGGAACGTAAAGGAAAAATCTGGCAGCAAATCAAAAAAAGATGAAACCATTATGAATTGTTAGCGATTCCAGACAAAAGTCTATCCAAAATCAGATTCGACAATTAACTAGCCTGTTGGTAGACATGGAAAACGACAATCACATTGTCCCCAATAGCCATCTTGTTGGTCAGGGACATTATTTTGGTTGGTTTTCAGATGCAGAATTAATGGAACTATTCTGGATTCATTATCAATAGAAGCTATGTCCGCCCTGAGTTTTATACGCCGTTCCTTGATGAAGTGTGCCAGGCGATAAAAACGGTAGAGCCACATCTTAATTTACTCCCCGGCAAGAATGCAAGCATAGACAAATTCATGAAAACGATGTCCACTGTTGCAGAGGAACTTCACGCAATGGAGCCAAGGCCACGCCTGCTTTTAAATTGATGATTTTCTCCTCACAATGACCGGCATTATTTCAAGGCTGGAGCCAGGCTTGTGACATAACTGTTACATGGCTGTTGCATGATTGTAACATTCATGCGATACAATTTTTCCAGTTTAGCTAAACCTTTTACAAATTTAACCGATTTAGTTTTGAATAAATTTGAATAAAGGAGAATGTTACAAATGTTAAAACCAAAGATATTTGGTTTGTTCGTGTCGGAAAGTGATGGTTTAAAGACCAGAAGCTCTCTGGAGTCGGCCTCACTGTTTGTTGTATAAATGTTAGGGTACAACCCTGATTTATAGTAGAGGAGGTGTAGAATGATAAATCAACGTTTAAGAACTGTCATACCTTTATTTATATTATGCATACTTATTATTGCTATAGGTTGGCGAGTTACCCATGGGGGTAGTCGATTAGCAGAGGGTGTTACGGTTGAAGCAATCCGCGCTGTGCAGAATGGAATGACAGAAGGAGAAGTCGTTGCAATTCTCGGTGAGCCTTTGGAACGCGCTCCATCAGTCAACTATCCTGATGCAATAACACTTACCTATTCGAAGCCTGCGTATTTTGCTAAATGGTATCCAATGCTATGGATTCATTTGCGTAATGGCAGAGTTTTTGATGTACATGCTAAACGTTATATAGATTGGGGAATTGATGATGTGGGCGTTTATGGAACTGGAAATGATCGCCAATGGGAAGAAACAAGTTTGTTTGAGCAAACGTTTCCTTCGAAAGTAGAAGAGTAAGGGATGTTTTGGGGGTAAACCGGCCGTTAATCCCCCCTATCCAATTCAATCCCCCCCTGCTTTTAAGTCCGAATTTAGAATTGTTACGCAACTGTTACACAGCCGTTACGTGATTGCAACATTGGTGCGCTACAATTTTTTCAGCTTAGTTAATTTAAATTGAAAAGTTGAGAATCACCAAAAATTTAGAGGAAATACTGTAAAAAGCGATGGAGATGCCTATGCAACCCTTAAACACATTCATACAACCCATTCTATTCCTAGCCGCTTGGCTGCTACTACTCGTTCTTATTCTAGCTGTAGCGGGGCTGATCTGGCGACGGCATAAAGCTGGGAAAACCGCCCTGTTGCTGGCCGGACTGCTACTACTGTTACTCAGCATAGCCTACGCCAACAGTGATATTAGTTGGCGGCTACTGCCCACCCTGATCAGCGGCAGCTACCATTATGAACCGAACAGCGAGGCACCCGATCCCCATCTAGTTCCGCGCCGACCGGAGCTGATTATTGAGCGGCAGTTGCAGGCACTGGTCGGGCAGACGGGCGACGCACCGCTACGGACAGATACGGCTCTGGCTGATTATGAGATTGAGGCAGTGCATATTGATAATTGGCTTAAATACCATTGGTTAACGGCCGTTGTCGATACCACCCTCACCTTTGCCGATGGTAGCCAAGAACAAATGTCGCTCACTCTGCCCGCCAAAGGAGGTAGCTATATCCTCATGCCACTCTACGGCGAGGTTAACCGCAATGCGTTCGCCTGGCATGCGCCTGAAAGCAGTCTAGGGCATCTGCTGCAAACGGCCGCCCCCGTGACACCACTGCGTACAGACAAACCGCCGCTCACGCTAGAGGAAATCCACACCACCGACGTAACAGCGTGGGATATAGAAAACGTCAATCCCGAAACCAGTTTTACTTCTGCATCCAGCATTTCTGCGGTAGGCACGCTCTTACTGGATGTGGATTTGCGTCAGGGGCAACGTAGCGTCGGCAATGCCACCCTGCTACACACCACCGGACAGACAGAAACGCTTGTAGAAATCCAAGAATCAACGCGACCACTTTTTGCACCAGACGGACAGCGCATCGCCTATATCCGTCCACCCCAGCCGTTACAGTTGGTAATACGGGAAGCAAATGGGGCAGAAGATATCATAACAAATGTTGACTCGGTGACGCATCATTGGGTAAGCAACGACCAGATCACCTACAGCCACAACAATACCATCTATCTGCATAATTTGGGCAGCGGTGAACGCCATGCCCTAGCGGAAGTGCCATCACATGAGTTTCGCAGCGGACAACATTTCCGTGTGTCGCCAAATGCAGAACGACTCGCTTACGTCGATTTCAATGATCGCCTATGGGTCAAGGAACTACCCAGCGGTGAGCAACAGCTTATCGGCTGGGATGTAGAAGGAGCAATTTGGGGATCGGGGCTGGCATGGCGTGACGATGGACAGCAGTTGCTTTTCACCACACGCGATAACACGACCTTGCCGGGTCAGCAAAGCTTGTGGCTGTGGGATGTAGCTAGCGGCAAATCGCGCTTGCTAGTACAGAGTGGCCCCAGCTTTTTAGACAGCAATGAACAAACGCCCGTTTATCTGGGACAGCCCTGTTGGGTCGATGACAAGACAGCTCTCTTTGCGACTAATTTAACTATGGGAGTAACGGATGTAGTACATTTACTGGTCACCCACACCGATGGTAGCGGCCTGTGGGATGTGACACCAGACAAGGCTCCTACTTACCCTGACCTGCACTGTGCAAATGGGTATGTGGCTGCTAATTCAGAGAGAACGGCCGTTATGCTTTATGAAATTGTGTCACATGAGGAATGAACATAAAACAAAAATCTTCATACGCGCTTATTGCCACCATTACAATACATAATGATAGATGATAAAATACACTGATCTATTTTTGTCTTTCTTACTTGGTTAACGATTAGCGAAAGCATATTGGGAGGTTAATAATGGAAACTGTAGGCATTAACGCAAGCTATTTACTGATGCAGTGTGGGATACCATTTTTACTAATTATCACTTGGCTCATTCTGGCATGGGTAGCATTGCGTCAACTGCGAAAACGGCCGTTAGCAGACAATGCGAAAGCGATATGGGCGGCACTCATTATCTGTGTGCCATTACTAGGAGCCGTCGCCTTCTTCATCGTGCAACCGAGCGAGGAAATGTAACCGATAAAAAAGGCAAGTTGTGGAGCAAACAAAGGATACGCAAATGAGAAGCAAACTATTAGGAAATCTTACCCTTTTTGTTTTTGGTTTAACTATCATCATGTTCGTTATGTCAGCATGTTCGCCATATCATCCCACGCCCTATGATGCTTTAACTGAATTTCCCGGCTATCTTACCAAAGAAAACTTAGCCTCCCTGACTGTCTTGCAACAGGAAGCAGTCGCTGATGGTCTTGTTTTGCTCTATCGCTATCAACCCGACCTGGACGTTGACGAGTATTGCCTGGCGACAACCTTTGTCACAGAGGAAAAGAACGACGGTTGGCGAGCGCAATCAGCCAGTAAATTAGAATGCGGGAACAACCTTTCTGGGAGGTTTATGGCTATATTTACAGTAGGGGGGAACATTACTGGGTTAACTACAGCTTATGGTCTAAGCAAAGATGGCAGCCAGGTTCGTATACAATGGTCAGATGGAACAGTAAGCGTTGTGCCTTTAATAAACAACGTGTTTCTTAAATCTCGTCCTGCCAATCTTCAGGTAGATCATATTGATCTGTTAGATGCTGATAATACCGTTTTAGAAAACATGAGTTGGCCGGATTGAGATAGAGGCGACTTTCCCATCACTCAGTGAGTTTTGCAGTCAAGTAGAAATAGGATGGTATTGGGAATGTCCATGTTTTTAACAATCATAATCGTTTCAATTGCCACATTGCTGTTGTTTATCCAAAATCATAAGGGAAAAGATAATACTTTATTCAGAATCATTGCAGGAATATGTTTCGCTTTTTCGTGGGTGCTGATTGTGATGTGGTTTACGGTATTAATAGAGGGTTGGCAGATTACGTTGAATACGCCCATTGCAAATAGTGATTTAATCCCTGTGTGGGGGCGCATTGTTCAAAATCTATTGCGAAGTATTGTATTTCTATTTCCTGTTACCCGCCTTACGCTGGGAATTTTGTATGCGTTACCAATCTTATTAATCCCTGCCGTGCTAGTGGTGATCAAACGACCACAAGCGACATCAATTATGCTGTATTCAGCAGGGGCAAACTTTCTGTTTTTTTGGATGCTGTTAATTGTAGATAATGGAATTCACTTATCCTTTATAAAAATACCGATTCAGGGTACTGTCTTGTTAACGACATATCTGTTTTTGCTTTATGGGCTTGTTCGACAACGGCCGTTTAGTCTCAGTTCAAATGAATATTGTAAATAAAGTCATTCTAATTGCTTTGTCTGTTCTACTGTTGGGTATGGTGTTTTTCGTGGTGCAAATTTTGATGTGGCAACAATCAATTCCACAAAGAATTGACTGCACATTCTTTTAGGTGACTGACATGAAATTCGTGAATAAAATTGTCCTGATCACTCTACTTGTTTTTTTTCTTTCGGTTATTATGTTTATTATAGTCCAGAAAACCCGTAACCCCGTTTGTGAATCACCGTTAATTCTTTTTATTCAAAGCAACAACAATCGACCAGAAATAATTATTGACAGGATTATCTCTGAACTTGGTGGGTTGCCAAAAACAGATATGGAAATTCATAAAGGGCAAAAATCAGTGGGTGATAATCAAACGCCACCAATTTATCCTGTTGATGAGTGGATTGTCAAATCTTCATCAGTAATTAACAGTAATTTCAACACGCTTTTTGATGATGATCCCATATACAGCTATGATATTGTTATTCATGTAACCTACACGGATGGTGACACGTCTGTATTGGAGTGGTCATCTTGGAGTTATGGCATTGTGGCCTGTCCGATACTCATTTCAATGGGAAGTGGCCCGCCAGGACGGTTGAAAGTCTTACCGTAGACTGCGATTTTTTATAAAGGTTTGGAGAAAATTTGTGTCAGACTACCATATTTTAATTGTTGATGATGAACCTACCATCACCTCAGCCTTGAATTACTACTTTGTTCAGGCTGGTTATAAAACGATTCTGGCGCATACTGGTCATGAAGCGTTGGAAAAAATGGCGCTTAATCCTGATCTGGTTGTTTTGGATATTATGCTGCCCGATATTGATGGTTACCAAATCTGCCAGCATATTCGGGAACAGCAACACTACACGCCCATTTTAATGCTTACGGCCAAAGATACGCTGCAAGAAAAAGTAATCGGTCTGGATTTGGGGGCAGATGCGTATTTGACGAAACCATACAATCCGCAAGAGTTACTGGCTCAGGTGCGGGCATTGTTGCGTCTTATCAAACAACAGGAACGCGCAAAGCTGGCCTGTGGCTCTATCGAGCTGCTCACAGAGGAAGGTATCGTCACCAAAAATGGGGTTGAGCTGCCGCTTACATCCATTGAGTTTGAAATTTTATCGCTTCTTATGCGCCATCAGGGGCAAGTGTTTGGTCGGGAGACGCTTTTGCGCAATGTGTGGGGCTATGCAGACACAGATATTAACACCCGTACCGTTGATACGCACATTCAGCGGCTTCGTGTTAAAGTTGAGGAGAATGTAAAAGAACCTAAATTATTGTTGACTGTCAGGGGGTTTGGCTATCGTCTTGTTTGCCCAGATGAGTGATAATTCTTGCTATGTTGGTTGTTGATTTCAAGCTGGCGCTTTTCTTGCTGCTGCTGCTGTTATTTAGCTTGTTCTGGCTAACCTGGCTAATTTTCTATCGTCGTCTCTCGTCTGATGACGCACAATATATGGTTTGGCAATCTTTTCCATTGGGAATTATCTTGTTGTCTTCGTCTGGTAATTTTCGGTTTGCTAATCGGCATGCGTACCGTTTGTTGCAAGTGGAGCAGGAGGTGGTGACAACGGCCGTTTATGCCCATCTCTTACAAAAAATAAAACAGGACACGGTCGTCCAGCAATTCCCCCTATCCCCAGCCCCAGAATCAACATTAGAGGTGTGGATCGGGCACTTTGGCACATTTAGCCTGATTGTCTTGCGTGATGTCAGTAAACAGCGACAACGCGAAATGGAAATGCACCTCTACTGGAGCAGCGTTTCCCACGAACTAAGAACGCCGCTCACCTCTATTTTGTCTCATCTGGAAGTTTCCCGCTCGGAAAACGTGCCTGAAGACGTGCAAAAACACTCTTTAGAAATCGTTCATCAGCAAACCCACCGCCTAAACCATCTAATTAGCAGCACATTGGACTTAGGACGGTTAAAAGCCGTCGCTCATTTGCCCAAATTCAGCGTAGATATTATTTTAGTGGCCGAGGAGGCGATTGCCGAGTTAATTTTGCTGGCCGAAGCGAAAGACATTAGCCTAAATTTTCATTTTGACCCGCCTATCCCGCCTGTTTTAGGCAATCCCGATAAATTGAAACAACTGTTTATCAATTTGTTGGACAATGCGATCAAGTATTGTCAGGCAGGCAATTCAATTACGGTATCGCTAACGGCCGTTTCCGATGCTGTTCAATGCCAAATTGCTGATACCGGTGCGGGAATCCCCGCCGAACATTTACCGCATCTAACCCAACAGTTTTATCGAGCGCGACGGGATGTGCCGGGAAGCGGGCTAGGATTGGCGATTGTGGACGAGATTGTCAGGCAGCATAACGGCAAACTGTTCATAGAAAGCCTTACCGAAGGCGAGCAAACAGGCACAACCATCACCTTCACCCTGCCTACCCTACCCGCCCCACAAGGGAAAAAATCATAAAAAACAAGTTTTGCCAGCAAGCCTGCCCCCACTAAACACATTCCATTTGTTTAGTTAGCTAAAGTTATTTATTGTTTTCTAAACTGTTCAGCCTTTCGCTTCGTGTTTGCGCACTCCCACTAATTCCTAATATATCGCCTGTTTTTTGTGAGATGATGTATGTCACCCCATCAGCAATTTCAGATCCTTCCGCCCCACCTCGCCGTGGGTTACCGATATCTTGAACATGTACGTCACCTTTAATGCGTACAACCCATACTGGTTCAGAGGCTATATCTTGTATGGGTGAACCACCACCAAAGTATACTGCTTCAGCTTCTTGGCGTGTTGAGTAAAACTCAACAATTATTTTGTCAGGGTTTGCCGTAAGATATTCCTCAGTGAGTGGTTGATCACGGACAGCCCAACTAGAATCAATAAGCAATGCTTGTCGAATGGCATCTTCCTCATTTTCGATAGGTTTGCCGCCCATTGGTTTGTGCGGGGCAAGCGTAGGAGGAAGCCCTGGGGTTGGTGGTGCTGGCACCGCCTTTTCACTTGAAGGACTAATGGCATCCGCATTACTTATGACAGCAACAGCAATCACTAACAAAGACACGATAAGTAGAACAAAAGCACTTTTAGATTTTAGCTTCATTTCAACCTCCAATTGTTCTTAGTCAAAATCACACTTATGGCTCCCATGCATGATAGCCATAATCATAGGCTGGTGTAATATGGGCACTATCCGAAGTGCCTGAACTTGAATAATTATATAAAGCCCACGTCCCGCTCCACGGGCGCCGTTCTGGGTGCCAACCCACTACGCCTATCCAGTCTCCGTCAGTATTAGTTTCGCCTCCTACAACCAGCACAGTTCCTGACGTCTAACCTAGATCTTCAGGCGCATACCACACCACATTGTTGAATCGCCAAGCCTCCCACCGACTGGCTGATTGACTATACATTACATTGAATTGATACCATGTATTAGTGTTAAGCGTACTTAGAAACACTTTCTGAGTCACTCCATCTGGGTCTTTATAGCTCACATATTGTTTTAGTTGATTATTCAAACCCCAAGACGTGCCTTTTATCCACCCAGTTTCAACAAACTTCTGGTCGCGCTAATAGTCTTTACAAATACCTACTGGCACGGCTGTCCATGGTAAACTATTTGGTGGTGACGCTGTCCAAACATAAACCCTTTGCCCCTTCAAGCTACTTTCATCCCAATACCCAAATGCTAAAGCTCCCCCTGCAGCAAACGCACGACTCAACGGCCATAACATCGTAATTATTATCGCCATTGCAAGTAGACAAGACCAGGTCAAATTCAACTTTTGTTGAACCTGACAAGTTGGTTTGAATATTTATAACCTCCTTCTATGTAGTTAGTTGTCAGAGTAATTTGCTCAAAGGCCTTATGATTCAAGTTTACTAAAGGATGATCAGTTGTCTATACTAGATTTCAGGTATTTTTGTCTTGTTGTTTCCAAAACAAGTTTGCAGCTTCTACCCGATTGCCAACAGCTAGTTTCTGAAAGATATGCTTTACATGTCGTTCCACCGTGTACTCAGAAATGGTAAGGGTATAAGCTATTTCCCTGTTTTGCTTCCCCCGAGCTAGCAAATTGAGAACTTCGTATTCTCGTTGCGTTAATTTTTCTAAAAGTGACATGGTGTTTTCTCCATTGGCTCCAGATAGATATTGTGAACATCCCATCTACAGAGCCGTCTAATGCTCCTCTGATTGTGACACAACTGTTACATCCCTGTTACATTGCTGCGCTATAATGATGTTAGTTTAGCTAAACTAACATAACATGCATTCACATTTCAAATTCTAGGAGAATATAAAATAGGAGAATTAAAAAAAAATGAAAAAGTTACTTCTTATTGGATTTACAACTCTAATCATACTATTAGGCACTATCCAAACATTCGCTGCCAATGATAGTGCAAGTCAAATATCCTCTGAGCGCCTATCTCAAATCGCAAAAATGGCAATACATTATCATATTGAACCACAAGAAACAGAACCAATATTTGATAATGACCCAATTATGCAAGAAATTTGGTCATTGCGAGGGATTGAATTACAAACCTACTTGGATTTTGGCGAAGCATTTAGCTTAGCAAGACAAGAGTTTGACAATCAAATCGACTCTAACACAGGGATTCCTGATGATTTCAAGTTGACAGAATTAGCATTAATTGCACAACAAGCGCTATTCTTTCCTGAAGATTTGGATTCGGGTCGATCAAATCTCCAGAATCCAAATGAATTAAAATTTATGGAGATTATCCAAACCTATTTACAAGCAGTAATTGATGGGGATGCAGAAGATTTTTTCTCTGAACAATATAAACTAACCCGCTCTACAATAATTGAACAAGTAGAAAAAAATAACTACAGATTGTATACCTATGATTTAGATGTGTTAAAACAATTAGAATTGAGGTTAGAATTGGAGGAAAAATAACACAAGATATTCTTGTGATTGGATGCCTTCTAATAACCATGTATCCGATGTCACTTTTTCTGGTGGAACAACAGGATTCACTTCAAACCTGGCTGCCCACTAGCACAATATAAGGACGCACCCATTCCCTGCAAGATTGGCTATTTTTCTTCTAGTCCAGTGGCGTGGGGACCTTATGTGGATTTAGAAATCGGTGATACCGATTTACAGCTAAATACCAGGCAACGACACTATATCTTCGTACAGAAACATTTCTGGCACGTTTAAGCATGAGAGAATCAACTATTTGGAAACCCATCGTCGTTTTATTAGCAATCTTTTCTGGTTTGGGTTTAATCTTTTTCCTCACCTATGTAATGGATTCAAGCTCATGGTTCGCATCAGCTTCAGCAGCTATCATAGGGCTACTGTTTGGCATGTTCAGTCTCCCTCTGTGGTATATTCTGCTACTTTTTACACGCATTATGCTCGATTAGGCTCGTCATAAACTATCCCGAAGGCGAGCAAACAGGCACAACCATCACCTTCATCCTGCCTATGCTTCCAGAAGTAACAAAATGACAATGAATAAATCACTTCGCACCTATCTAACTATATTTACACTTATTGCTATTGTCAGCGGCCTCTATTGGCTTCTGCCCATCACTGGCAAACTAGCTTACATCCCCGATTCATTGCCACAAACAAATACATGGCCACAAATCAGCATTATTAACCAAACAGATAACGAATTTGAAGTTATCGTTCAAGATATAACCCCCTGGGTTTTTGTGCGCCTGGAATTAGCAGGGACAGAAGCAACTTTAACCAAACACGGAACACAAAATGCAAATGGTATCTGGCAATGGCAATGGCTTGTGCGCGGAACGGCCGTTTCCACAACAATCAACCTATATCATGACTGCCACACAGGCTGTCAACTCTGGACAAAAGCAGAAACATCTGTAACTACACCCATTCCTGACAGTAACAACGCCGTCCCCACCAAATTAGGCCTCGTTTTTGCTAATCCAGAACGAGATTGGCATAACAGGCAAGGATGGGACATAGAAATCACCTACGCCCAATTAGCAGAAGAACAATTTTGGGGTATAGACGACCTGGCGCAGCGTGTCCAACAAGCCCACAAAAACGGCCTGCGCGTGCTGGTCAGAATTGAATATGATCAAGGACAAAGCATCCCCCCGCCCGATGATTATGCCGCTTTAGATTCATATCTGCGTTATGTGCGGCGATTGGCACGAGATCAACGTCTGACCAACGTTTATGGCTTTATCATTGGCAGCAACTTCAACACAGCCGGAGCGAACAGTCAGTTGCCAGAAAATCCAGTTACGCCAGAATGGTACGCACAAGTTTTTAACGGGTACGGAGCCAATCCTAACATCCACAACAACGCCCTAGAAATTATCAGAAGCGAAAACAAACAGACACAAGTCATTGTCGGCCCAGTGAATCCTTGGATCAATGATCAAACCGGCAGCATCGCTTATCAAATTGATCTCCCTTGGCTCAACTACATGAACAGCGTTGTTGCTTATGTTAACACAGCCGCCGCTGCCAAAATTGAACACGGAACCAGTGATGCCGCGCCCGACGGTTTTGCCATTCAGGCTTTCGGCCGTGTAGATGCGCTAGAATTACCTCCTGAACAACGCGCCAACGAGCCATTCATGAATTTACATCGTGATGAATGGGGAAACGCCCAGGCTGGTTTTCGTATCTATCAGGATTGGCTCAACATTATCAACCAATACGAGTTTACATCTGGAAAACCAGTCTACATTAACGCCAGTAACACATTCGACAGTGAAACAGGGCGTTTCCCGTCAGACAACTACCCCGAAGGCTGGTTAAGCAATGCGCTGCTTGTCATTAACCAAGAGCCACAAATAAAAGCACTTGCCTGGTTTATGGATGGATTTCCCCATGATGAACAGTGGGCGATGTTTAGTTTAACCACACCTCGCGGATTGCTAATTGAAGCATCACAAGAATTTGAGGCATTGTTGCTAGAGAACGGGATGACCGATTGAGTTTCTATAATATATATGTTCATCACCCATAAACAGCGATATATTCCCATTTCTCCAATTAAAGGGGGCTATGTCCTCAATTGTCATGATTGCTTTTAAATTGTCAGCATTTATGATATGAACTTAGGTAAATACCTGCCTTGATGATACTATCTCGATATTGTCTTTCCTTGGCCTTCCATCATGCGGTTGGCCAGCTAACAAGTTCTTGGGCGGCGACTGTTTACGTTGTCTGTGCTTTTTCGGCGGTGGGACATCGGGAGATGGATGAGCCGCTAACCCATCAGCGATGAGTTTGTCGTATTCAGCTTCGTAGTGAGCAAGACGTTCTTCTGGCAGACTGGTCACTGGCTCAGGAGCAGCCTCAACTTCTGCTTTGATGTCTAGCAATAGGCGTGCCAGCTCTATCGTCCATATTTATTGGTATTGTTCAGTCACAAATTATAATTCACGCAAATGATGCGCGTTACAGAAAGTGTGTTCACACTCCCCAAACTTCACGTAAGACGACCAATGGTCATGAACCGCCTTTCCTTGAAACTGGGGCAAGATTCCTCCTGCGGTCATTATACCAAGTGCGGAAGGACTGGAGGATGCACTTAATAAGCAACCGAACAAGTATATTGTTAGACCACACAAGTTCTGATTAAAGGGTTCTGGATAAGACGAAGACTATATAGGCACTTGGCTCTAATTCGAAGCCTGATATGTTATGCTCTGTGAGAAGAGTGGCTATTTTTTCAGAAATTATCATTTGATTTAACCCCTTGAGGCGAAAGGCACCATGATCAGTTTCAATGGTGAGAAACCTGGGGATTACCTTTTTATTAATATCCTCCATCAGGAGTTCGATAGTCTTAGATTTCAGATCACTTGTATTAGATATTTCACTTGGATCAAATGAATCTATGATTCTACCTCTTAAAACTAAATCAAATCTAGACTTATCAAAATCTATAATATCTCTTTCCTCAAATAACCAGAAAAAGCCTTTAAAGGCATCATTATTGTGATGTAACTGAATCGGGAAAAGCGCTTCATTGGGTTCAGCTGACTTAATCAATTCACCTAGGAATTCAGAGATAAAAAAGCCACAGAATTTCAGCATGGGAGTAGAATAGAATGCTGTTCTTGTGCTACCTAGCTTTAATATGAACTCTTTATCTTTAATGTCACTTGGGATGAATTCTTTGGTCTTTTGTAAGTTTCGAATTTCACGCCCTTCAGCTCCTCTGAATTTCTCTATTTGTGGGAAACCAACACCCATTATTTTTTTGTCTCTTTTATATGCTATTTTATAATATTTAATATGTTTTATTCCCCCTTCCAACTCTTTGTTTCGAGGAATGATTGCTTCGAGACTTAATTCATATAGCCCTTTATTCACCTCTCCTTTCGCATAGAAGACATAGTGATTGTCTATATAGAAGAAATACACGCTTAATCCTGACTCTGAGCTAAAACCCATTAAAGGATTTTTGTAGAGGTTGTTCAGATTCAGTAATTTCCATAGATAATAAGGAGGGATATTATCCAATGTTGCAAGATCATCATGTAAAGTATTATGGGCAATAGATTTTCCATTAATAGAAATAATAAGTGTTTCTAATTGTGCTGGGTCACTGCCTTTGTATAGTAGGTTATTAAATTCTGAACTATGCATCTTTTCCTAATTTATTGCTTTAATATAGCCACCCCTGATGAGGTCTTATATCGAGACGACTTGTTATGCATTAGATTTGCCAATACTTTCATTCTCTCGGGTTCTTTCTATTAAAGTTTTCCATTCTTCGGAACGCTGACCGACATTTAAGCAAATAACCCCTTGTATATTGGCAACATGATGAAATAGCTTTACAAAAGCGCCTACAGTGCTTTTGGCTATCTCCAATTTGAGAAGCCCCTGATCCGCGTCATGGAAATCAACTTCTTTGATATCTTGAATATGCATATCCAGTAATGGCATAGCAAAAAACAAGCTTTGGACAAATACTCTTTTATTAGTAATCAATAATTCCGCGAAGTTAAAACCATGCATATTTTTGACCCATTTTCTACCTGTAAATACAGCTGTGTGGGAACCTGGGTCTCTGGGAATGAAAAATATCGGCCACCATATTTCACTCCTTCTTGCTATGATGTACTCATCCCGATTTAAATTTAAGATTGTTTTAATATTTTCTCTGATTGTATCTTGACCGTCCCGGCGAGCAAGATATATAAATACAGGGACTCCCATAAAAAAATTAGCTGATATCAAAAGTACTATTACACCTGCAAAATTATTATTACCATGAAGCAGATGTCTCCCCCAGAATAAAAGCCCACTCCCGATAACGATAAAAAGCAGCATCATAAAGACATGAAACAAAACACCCCTTAAAATGCGTGATCTGGTTGCCAGAACAAGAGGCACAAACAAAAAAACGAACACCTTCATCAATACAGGTATTTGTTCAATTTGCATTCTTGTCTCCTAATGAATTTTGCATCACGCTTGCCAGGTTTTGGCACAGAGCTTTAGCCCAAAAATGATTGCAATGACAAGTTCAGCAAGTAAACAACCATTAATTCTAAGTCGGCGGTTGACCGTTTAATTCTTTCGATATTGACTTGATGTTTTATACAGCCATTCCATCATCAAACAAAGCAAAAGGATAGCAAGTGATACAATAATACCTGTAAAATTCGTCTGATACTGCTGGGTAATCAATACCACCAAGGCAATGATAGACAAAATAAAGCCCAACAAAGGGATCAGTTTATTACCGTTCACCGCTTTGGACAACTTAAAACCGACAAAATTGACAGCAGCAAAAATCAGTAAAAAACCAATACTGCCCGCAGTAGAAATGCTCTCTAAGTCCAGGCTGTTGACCAAAATAAGCGTAGCAATTGAGGTGACCATCAATCCTATTGGTTGCCCCCACAGTTTACCCAAGAAATGATGTGGGAGTTCGTGATCCTCGGCAATCTCATAATTGACCTTACTCCCGCCGTACAATGAGGCATTTATGGCCGAAAATGTCGAGATTAAGGCCGCGATGGTGATCACGGAGAAGCCAATTTCTCCCAGCATGGGCTTGGCAGCTTCAGCCAATACATAATCTTGAGCTGTGGCAATTTTGGCAAAAGGCAGTGACCCAACGGTAACGATAGCAATAATAATGTAGAGAACAATCACAAAAATAACGGAGTAATAATACGCTCTTGGAATATTTTTCTCAGGATCCGTCATATCTGGTGTGGCGTTGGCAATAAGTTCAAACCCCTCATAGGCAACAAAAATGACCATCCCCCCAGCAAAAAGTTTGACAGGTACTTCCCAGTGAGAAACGGCTAGTTGGGATATATTAGGGTTGCCGATAAGGCCATAGGCACCGATAGCAATAAAGCCAAGCAAAATAATGAGCTTGATGGTAACCGCATAGGACTCTATTTTACCCACCACAGCAATGCTGTAGTAGTTAATGGCTGTTGCCAGTATCACGATGCCGCTGGCATAAAGATGAAAATCAATGCTTCCCTTGTGGGTAATCTGCAAAAGATTGGGCGCATACGAGCCAAAAGCTGAAGCATACAGAGACAGCATAATGATATAACTTATCCATAACAGATTGTTGATGCCTCCACTAAAGACCCCCCTGCCAAACCCCTGGTTAATAAACTTTACCGTCCCCCCCCTGTCGGGAAAAGTTAAAGACAATTTAACATAGCTATACGAGGTGATTAAAGCCAATATGCCCGCAAACAAGAAAGCAACGGGTGTTCCTCCCTTGGCCAAGGATACGGCCAGGCCTAATACGGCAAAAATACCTCCTCCGACCATACCGCCAATACCGATTGAAATACCTTCTTTTAAGCCTATTTTTTTGTTCATTATGTCCTCTTTGCGGTGATGTTATGTTCAACAGCACACCGGAATGGGGAGCTAAACGGCAAATACAAAAAGTCCGGTTCAAAAAAACATAAACACCTGCATATGGGTGATCAAAATTTGATGGCGCGGCTGGCACATTGGCTGCACATGATCTTTCGCCTAACGCAGCTTCTTTCATAACTGGCCTGAGACATCTTTTGCTCCTTTTTCCCTGACAATGCGACTGGCTCACGACCAGGCTAACGGTGAGTTAAGCCTTTCTCGCAATAAATTGAACAACAGAAGCCATACCTGCATGCCCCACCCCCTCAGAAACTTCCCTTTCAACTTCGCGCAAAACAATCGGCTCCAGGTTTGGGAACTCTCGATAGAGCTTATCAACTGTCATGAGCATATCTACGTCTTTGGGACCGCCAGTATTTCGAGAGAGTTGATTCTCCGAATATGCCTCCAAAATGATGATTCCATCAGGTTTGAGAGATTGTTCAATCAGCGGATAAAGCCTGTTTCGAACCACGCTCGGAAGATGCGCTGAAATGGACACCACTGAGCCATAATGATTTTCTTCTGGTTTGTAAGTTGCCAAATTAACAAGTGCTGTCCTGATTTCCACACCGCGTGATTTCGCAAGCTTCTTTGCCTTTTCCAGCGCGACCAGGGAAATATCAACACCGAGGACATCTAAACCACGTGCTGCAAGAAAAACGGCATTGCGTCCCTCGCCTTCTGAGAGGGACAAGATTGGCCCAGTGAGAAGATCACAGTACTCCACCAGAAATGAATTAGGTTCCATACCGTAAAGGTAATTATCACCAGCGTAACGTTTGTTCCAAAATGATTCATCATACATGATGGTTCTGCCTCTTGGTCCCTGAATGTTCTAGTCATGGCAAAATTGTAAACCCTCGACGATAATATCGCAAAGGGTTATATCTTGAAATTTGTCTCATTTTTGAGCCATTTGGGCTCTGATTGCACAATAGATACGTTCATCAGCTGCCATGAATGCAGAGGGCTATGGTTGCTTTAATGCACTGCTGGGAAAAATTACTAATCCGCTGGCAATTGATGGTAAAATATTGGACATAATGATCAATTCAATCATTTTGACATGTTGATCACCCAGCTTTTAATCTAACTTGTACCATTTTGGCGGAGTTTATGAATACAGATCTCACTTTTTTTACAAATGAGCCAGATGCCACCTTACTAGACCGTTTCCGTAAGACATTTACCCATATTCAATACCTTGATATTTTAGTCGGTTACTTCCGCACCAGCGGCTTTCACCTGCTTTATGATGTTCTTGAAGATGTAGAAAAAATCCGAATTCTTGTGGGGCTAAGTGTTGATCATCAGGCTTTTGAAATCATTGATACATTTCAAAAAGAAGCAAGACAGTTAGAGTTAGGATTTCTCTCCCATGCTGAAACGAAAGAACTGTTTTCTGATCATGTTGTTGATGAATTGGCACATTCCCCTGATCAGTATGAAACAGAAGTCGGTGTGCGAAAATTTATTGAATTTCTGCAAACGGGCAAATTGGAGATTAAAGCCCACCCCAGTCAAAATATTCATGCAAAAGTATACATTCAACGGCACCCCGAAGATTTTCCCGATTACGGCCGTCTCATTACCGGTTCGAGTAACTTCAGTTTTAGCGGCCTTAAGGGACAGTATGAATTCAACGTTGAACTGAAGAATCGTGCTGATGTGGATTATGCGTTGGGAAAGTTTGAAGAGCTTTGGGCAGAAGCAGTTGACCTTTCTGAAGCATATATTGATACTATCAACAAACGAACCTGGCTCAATGATCAGATTAAACCCTATGAATTGTATCTAAAATTTCTTTATGAATATTTCAAAGAAGAGATCAATGCTGACGACGAATTTGATTCATACTTGCCAGAAGGTTTCATGGATCTTGAATACCAGCGGCAAGCTGTAGTCTCTGCCAAACGTATTCTCGATACGTATAATGGCGTTTTTCTAGCTGATGTCGTTGGTCTAGGTAAAACCTTTATCTCAGCATTGCTCGCTCAACAGCTAGATAAGGGGCGCATTTTAATTATTTGCCCCCCGGTACTGAAAGAGTATTGGGAGGAAACCTTTCGTGACTTTCGTGTGCCAGCAACTGTGGAGTCGCTTGGCAAATTGCACCATATCATTCAGCGCGGGCATGAGAAGTATAAATATGTCTTTGTGGATGAAGCCCACCGTTTCCGCAATGAAAAGACGAAGCAATATGAAGATTTACACAAAATTTGCTGGGGCAAAAAAATCATTCTGGTGTCGGCAACCCCGTTTAATAATCGGGTAGATGATATTGAAGCGCAATTAAAACTGTTTCAAGCACCACGAAGGAGCCTGATCCCCGGTGTGCGTAATTTGGAACTGTTTTTCCGAGAACTGCGTAAGCGCCTTGCTCAATTTGATAACAAAAATGACCCTGAGTATTTACAAGAAGTGAAGGACGTGTCTCGTGAGATTCGGGTGAAAGTATTAAGCCATGTGATGGTACGGCGTACGCGACAAGAGATTGTGCAGTATTATGTCCAAGATATCGAGGCACAAGGCTTGTCATTCCCTAAAATCGCTGACCCTAAGCGCATCATTTACCAGTTTGATCCAGAAACGGAATATGCGTTTAGTGAAACGATTGCCTTGTTACAAAATTTCCGTTATGCACGGTATACGCCTCGTCTATTCTTAAAACGCCAACTTTCTACTTTTGAACAACAGTCACAGCAGAACATTGGTAGTTTCATGAAGGGGCTGCTGGTAAAGCGGCTGGAGAGCAGCTATTTTGCCTTTTGGCAAACATTGAACAGGTTTATTGACTCCTATGACCGGTTCATCCAAATGTTTGATGATGGTACGGTGTATATCAGCAAGACCGTAGATGTATATGATTTGATGGAACGAGATGATGAAGCAGAGATTCAAAGATTATTGGAGGAAGGTGATTTAGATATTTTTTCCTCTGCTGATTTTAAACCTCAATTTCGAGATGCTTTGGTAGCTGACAGAGATCTGCTTATACAGGTACGTGCCTTATGGAAACAAGTGAAGCATGATCCGAAGCGAGAGGAATTTGTCCGTCAATTAAAGCAAAATCGCCTGCTTAAAAGTAAGAAGGCGATTGTTTTCACAGAATCAGCAGAGACAGCCAAATATTTGTATCAAAAACTTGACAGGCCATTTCCCGGACGGGTCATGTACTTCACCAGCGGTGGAGGATGGCATGCCGGTGAAAAAATGGGTAAAGAGGCGGCTCGCTATTTGATTGAGGCTAACTATGACCCGCGTCATACGAAGCAGGTTGATAACGTTCAGATCTTAATTACCACTGATGTGCTGGCCGAAGGGATCAACTTGCATCGGTCGAATATTGTCATTAATTATGATTTACCCTGGAATCCAACGCGCGTATTACAGCGTGTAGGGCGTGTGAATCGTGTTGGTACACAGCATCCAGTTGTGAATGTTTTTAATTTTTTCCCTACCAGCCAGTCAGATGAACATTTAGGGTTGGAGGGGAATATTATTTCCAAGATTCAAGCATTCCATGATATGTTGGGCGAGGATGCCAAGTATCTTTCGGATGAAGAAGAAGTGACCCAACATGATTTGCGTGGACAAGTGTTGTATCGCAAGTTGACGAGCCGTGAGGCATTTGCCAAAGATGCGACTGAGGAGGAGGAATCTGATCTGGCCTATTTGCAGGTCATTCGACAGGTGCGTGATGAGGATCCGGCGTTATTTGAACGGTTGAAGCGATTGCCAAAGAAAGCACGTGCCGGTTGGGACGCTCCCTCCCCTGTTACAGAGATGTTCGACAACAATGATCTTCTGGTTACATTTTTCCGGTTGGGGCGATTAAAAAAGTTTTTTGTGGCCACGCCGTCCGGTTCACGAGAAGTGGATTTCTTTGAGGCTGTCGATTTCATGAGATGTGAGCCAGATACACCAAGGCAGAAAATCCCCAAGGTTTACTATAACTTGCTGGCACGAAACAAGGAGGAATTGGAGGCTTTGCTAGAAAGTGAAAATGCGCCCAAAGCTGTTGGTGGTGGTCATAAACATGCCACAAAAGTTCTGAACAGTATCCGGGCGGTTCAAAAAGATAGCGCCAAAATGACGGACGAGGATGAAGATTATTTACGATTGGTCCGGCAAGCATTTGAAGAGGGACGCATCCCTAGCAAAACGAGCCAGCGCATTATGAAAAAGGTGGAAAAGGCGAGACCATCTCTTAATGGATTGAAGGTGTTGACCATTTTACGAGAAGAAATAGATGATGGTTTGCTTTTGGTCGAGATTGAGGATGCAGCCAGCACATTGTCCACCAGTAAGCGGGAAATTATTTTGTCTGCCTATTTGCGGCAAACAGTGACGGATTAAAGTTGTCAAGGGTGAGCACAATTGGAATTAGCAGACAGTACCATATTGAGTCAATCACATTGACATAACTACGAGGAAGAAGGTATGAACCAAGCCGCGGCTACAAATCTTATTACCCAGACATTTAATTCTACTTTTGACGAACAATCATTTAGAACCTTTGTTGCCAATTTATTGAATCAAGTAGACCGGAACAAATCATTTGGCTATCGATCTGGCACCATGATCCCGAAAGCATTTCGAAAGCATATTAGCACGTATCATCGGCCGTTTGTTTATTATGATCCTGATGGGGAGCGCCTGGATGTGTTGGTCGTGCGGTTGTGTAAACAAAGTGGCCTGGATCGCGCCCGTACGATGCAGCGGAATTTTGCAGCATGGTATTTGACGCAGGGGCATGATGAAATCCCAGAGGCAGCGTTGATTGCTTTTTATCATAAGGATGTGTCTGATTGGCGCTTTTCCTTTGTGCAGTTGGAGTATGTGTTTGGTGAGGAGGGTGTTGAAGAGAAGTTGACGCCAGCACGGCGATATTCCTATTTAGTGGGGCCAACGGAGCCGACACACACAGCCGAAAGCCAGTTACACCACTTTTTAATTGAAGATGTAAACAACCCCACTATCTCTGCTTTAGCGGCTGCCTTCCAGATTGAGACGGTGAGTAAACAATTCTTTGAGGAATATAAAGAGTTATTCTTGAAGCTGGTGGAAGGCATCGAGGCCATCTTAAAAAAGGACATTCTGTTAGCTGCTGATTTTAAGCGAACAGAGATTCATGTGCCCAATTTTGCCAAGAAACTGTTGGGGCAGATTGTCTTTCTCTATTTTGTGCAGAAAAAAGGATGGTTGGGCGTCACGCCAGGGGAGCCGTGGGGCAGCGGGTCAAAAGATTTTTTGCGCCAATTGTTTGCTAAAGCAGAGGGAATGCAGTATGGCAACTTCTTTAATGATGTACTGGAGCCGCTGTTTTATGAGGCATTGGCGATGCAGCGACCGGATGATTTGTTTACGATTGGTGACTTTACTTGCCAGATACCCTTTTTGAACGGTGGGTTGTTTGAACCGATGGGCGGGTATGATTGGCAGCACACCAACTTATTGCTGCCAAACACGCTCTTTTCCAACCGGCGCAGTGCAAATGATGATCAGGCGACTGGCATTTTGGATGTGTTTGACCGGTATAACTTCACCGTTTGGGAAGAGGAGCCACTGGAAAAAGAGGTAGCGGTTGACCCGGAAATGCTGGGGAAGGTGTTTGAGAATTTGCTGGAAGTGCAAGACCGGAAATCGAAGGGGGCTTTTTATACGCCGCGTGAAATTGTGCATTACATGTGCCAGGAGAGTTTGATCAATTACCTGGATACCAGTGTGAATGGGGAAACGATAGTTGTGCCACGGGAAGATGTTGCGGTTTTAGTGCGCCAGGGGGCGCTGGCCTTGCAGCAGGATGCGGCCAAGGAAGCAGGACTGAAAAGTGGTGAGTATGTGCTGCCCCAAAGCGTGCGCGACCAGGCACAAGAACTGGATGATGCACTGGCTAAAATTAAGTTGTGTGACCCGGCAATCGGTTCTGGTGCATTTCCGGTGGGGATGCTGCACGAGATTGTACAGGCTAGACTAGCAGTGGGCACGTATTTAGACGACCGGAACTGGAAGCCATACCAATTAAAGCGATGGGCAATTCAAGAGAGTATTTACGGGGTGGATATTGATGCCGGGGCGGTGGAGATTGCCAAACTACGATTATGGTTGTCTTTAGTGGTGGACGAAGAGAATTATGATGATATTCAGCCCCTACCGAACCTTGCCTATAAGATTGTGTGTGGCAATTCGTTGCTGGGTGTTGAGAAGAATTTGCTTAATTTTCATTTATTTAAGCAGTTGGATACTTTAAAACAGCGATATTTTGAGGAGACACACCGTCAGGAAAAACTGAAATTGAAAGCACAAATTGATCAGTTAATTGAATTGTTAACTGGTGATAAAAACACGTTTGATTTTGAAGTGTATTTTCATGAAGTGTTTGCTGAACGGGATGGTTTTGATGTGGTGATTGGTAATCCACCATATCTTCGCATTCAAGGTCTTAGAAAAAAGCATCCAGAGTTAGCAAATCAATATAAAAAGCTCTATGAATCTGCTACAGGCTCTTTTGATTTGTATGTTTTATTTGCTGAGAAAGGGTTAGGAATTTTAGGAAATCAAGGTCAACTTAACTTTATTATGCCGGATAAGTGGACGAATGCGAATTTTGGTTCTGGACTTCGCAATATTATAGCTAATGGCAAGCATGGAAAAAAGTTGATGTCATTTGGAGCCTATCAGATATTTAATGCATCCACGTATACATCTCTCTTATGGTTGACCAAAAAGCCAAATAAGTTTTTATACTATTTCCCGTTTAGTCAGGATTATCTAACTGGAAAAGAATTGGAACGAGCTTTATATAATGTGGGGATAGATGATTTGAATCCCATTCCTATGCAAACACTGCTAAACGATATTTGGGTGCTGACAGATCGAATAACGGGGAGCATCTTAGATCGTATATCAAGACAGCGCCGTTATTTATCTGCAATTTTCCAGAAAATTTTTCAAGGTATTGCCACGAGCAAGGATTCAGTCTATTTTCTCTATGATTGTTATCAAAATGGCTCCTTCATTGAAGGGTATTCCAAGGAACTTGGTAAACGAGTAACTTTGGAAGCAGATTTGATGAAACCGTTATTAAAAGGGAATCAAGTTCATCGCTATATATCCCTAGAAAGTAATAGTTTTGTTTTATTTCCTTACCGTTTATATAAGCAAAATGATAAGGATTTAGCTAAGATTATGTCTTCTGCGTATATTCAGAAACATTTTCCACATGGCTGGCAGTATTTGCAGGCATGTGAAAAAGCAATAAAGGGACGAGAGCGAGGGCGATTAGCTAAGGACACAGATTGGTATCGTTATATCTATCCTAAAAATTTAACGCTTTTTCAACAAGAAAAGTTAATGTGTCCAGATATATCCATGGGGGGGAACTTTACTTATGATGCTGATGGTGAGTTTTATATGACAACGACTGTTTATGGATATATTAAGCATCCACACGTAGCTGAAAGTTATGATTTTTGGTTGGGCTTAATGAATTCAAAATTATTGTGGTTTTTCTTGCAAAATACAGGCACTGTGTTGGCAAATGGGTATTTTCGTTATAAACCTGCATATTTAGAGAATTTTCCTGTTCCAGAACCTAATTCTGAGCAGGAAGTGGCCATCGAATTATTGGTTCAAGATGTTGTTAATGCAAAGAGAAAAGAGCGAAAAGCAGATACTTCTGTACTGGAAGCGAAGATAGACCAACTTGTATACCAACTGTACGGGCTGACAGAGGAAGAAATTGCTATCGTGGAAAAGGCGGTAAATGAGTGAGGCTGATAAATCGGGTCAATCCCGTTATCTGGAAAGTCGGGATAACTTTAGTTTTCCCTAGCTGGGAGTTAAAAAGTGGGGAAATGTGAGCCACAACTCCTCAAGATATTGAAGCGTTCATAGCCAGTCGTCACAAGCAGGGTGCTTACCATGATGACATCCAGCCATTAGATTGACAAATCGAGCATTGACGAGCCCAAGGATTACATATGTCCCTTCTCTGGTGGTGAAACGGCCGTTCTCAAACTATCGAGAGCAGCTTTTTTATGGCGCCACCCTGTCGGTTGCTGGGCTAGGACTTGTGAACTTGCAACTGCTGGCATAAGACCATTCCCCGCCTCTTAATGACCATCTAGCAGTAAATGACCACCAAAAGTAGTGGCCATTTATTGCATCGTCACTCCTGGCCACATGCACTATGTTTCTCTGGCATATAGATAAGCAGGGAAGGCACAACTTAAGCCTATAGTTAAATTCAATATAATGAATAAATCTGCACTAAAGCCACCAGCAGCACCATTAACAAATAACCCTGCCACAAAACCAGGCAAATCAAAGCCATTTATTTGTATAAACTGGAAAAAGAACATATAAGGCACAATGGCGCCAAGAATGGCCAATAGCAAATACAATTTTTTCATTGTATCCTTCTCCCTTTACACATAACCCAGGGTTCACCAGACCCGCTTCACTGGCCAATTGGAACGCCTTGTTATGTGGCTTTATGAAAACCAATATGTATTATCTTCGATCCTTTTCTAAAACCAGGGATCAAAGACAACAATTTGAGAACCAAAGGATATTTTTCTCTGTGTCTGTCAAAATAATACCATTCTTCAATAAAATTTATGCCTTGATTCCAATCTTCTAAATCTGCTCCTGTCTTGATACCCCACTTGAATTCTACATTATGCCCTTTCAGATCAGGGTGCCTTTTTGTGTTTTTTGCCAAATAAGGGGACATCGCTTCAAATAGCACTTCTGATTCAGGATAAGCTTCTTTTATCTTATTAAAGATTTCCTTCATTTCACCTTCTGAAAAATACATAAACAAACCTTCTGCAACAAAAAGAATTGGTTTGCCTTGGGGTAATAACTCCAGCCACGAAAAATCTGTTACTGATTTGGGGATAAATTTAAATCTATCTGTTTCATTAAAAAACTTTTTCCTTAACTCAATCACTTCAGGAACATCAAGATCGTACCAGTTTACACTTCCGTTGTCAATTCTATAAAAACGAGTATCAAGTCCACAACCAAGATTGACAACAACAGCATGTGGATGCTTTTTCAAGAACTCAATTACTCCTTCATCTAGTATTTCCGTACGAATTGCTACGCCAAATCGTGAACCAATTGAAACACCCTCTTTCTTCTCAGCAAAATCGCGTTCTATTTGATCCAATATTTCCACTGTCTTGGGATCAGATATGATTCCATTTGGCTTCTTCGTTTCTAAGTACCTTGCTCTTAACGGGATAAGCAACGTCTTTGGGACACCTTGGAGATTTATCTTTTCTTTCATCATAATTTCACTCACATTTGGATAAATACAAGTTTGTTCACGCATAACAAACACAGAGTTCACCAGACTCATTTCACTCACCAGTGAAACGACTTGTTATGTGGTTTTATTAAAACCAACATGCACTATCTTCATTCCTTTTCTGAAACCAGGGATCAAGGAAAATAATCTGAGAGTCAAAGGATATTTTTCTCTGTGTCTGTCAAAGTAATACCATTCTTCAATAAAATTTATGCCTTGATTCCAATCTTCTAATTCTGCTCCCGTCTTGATGCCCCACTTGAATTTTGCACTATGCCCTTTCATATCAGGGTGCCTTTTTGTGTTTTTTGCCAAATAAGGATACATCGCTTCAAATAGTACTTCTGATTCAGGATAAGCTTCTTTTATCTTGTTCAAGATTTCCTTTATTTCATCTTCTGAAAAATACATAAACAAACCCTCTGCAACAAAAAGAATTGGTTTGTCTTTGGGTAATAACTCCAGCCACGAAAAATCTGTTACTGATTTCGGGATAAATTTAAATCTATCTGTTTCATTAAAAAACTTTTTCCTTAACTCAATCACTTCAGGAACATCAAGATCGTACCAGTTTACACTTCCGTTATCAATTCTATAAAAACGAGTATCAAGTCCACAACCAAGATTAACAACAACAGCGTATGGGTGCTTTTTCAGGAACTCAATTACTCCTTCATCTAGTATTTCCGTACGAATTGCTATGCCAAATTGTGAACTAATTGAAACATCCTCTTTCTTTTCAGTAAAACCGTGTTCTATTTGATCCAATATTTCCACTGTCTTGGGATCAGATATGATTCCATTTGGTTTCTTCGTTTCTAAGTACCTTGCTCTTAATGGGATAAGCAACGTCCTTGGGACACCTTGGAGATTTATCTTTTCTTTCATCATAATTTCACTCACTTTTGGATAAATATAAGTTTGTTCACACATAACACAGGGTTCACCAGACTTATTTCACTCACTGGTGAAACGACTTGTTAGCATATACAGTTTTCCTCTTTTGTTAAGAAAAGTCAGCCTTTATTAAGGAGACTCTATTCTCATATGAACCATGGAAGCCACCCCTAGCATATCTGTGATTGCTGCCATGACTTTCGCGTTCAGGGGAATCCCCTTTTTCATATCCCTGGACATGGGAAACGCATCTATCACCTTGATTCGCGGATCCCATTGTTCCAGACACTGCGCACGCTTTAGCCCCCAACCACCTTCCAGAGGCACGCCCATGCCACCTTTTTTTAATACAACCTTTTTCCCCAATTTTATTCCCATGGGAGACAGGGAGTCAAAATAAAAATCACAGGCTTTGAAATAATCTGCTGCTGCAATAAAGAATTCTTTGATCTGTTCTTCCTCAAAATAATACAACACACCACCAGCCAGAAATAGCAGTCCATCCCGAACATTTATCTTTTCAAACCACTCCGTTTCCAAAAACGAAGAGGCAATGATCTGATGCCGGTCAGTCTCCTCATAAAAGTGTTTTCTAAGGGTGATCACATTAGGTAAATCAAGTTCGTAAAACAGGATTTTACCGTTGTCAATGCGGCTGAAAGTGGTATCCAGGCCACAGCCAATATTCACGATGGTGGCTTCGGGATGCTTTTTGATAAATTCACGAGCCATGCTATCCGTATGCAGGCTGCGTGCCACCCAGCCATACTGAGACATGCCTTGAGTTTTTTCGATTTCCGAAAAATCGTAATCAATAGCTTTGATGATTTCCATGGCTTTTTTGTCAATTAAACGGGGAGTTTTCTTTTGCGTCTCGTATGCTCTTCCCCATAAAGGCAACACAAGCGTTTCTTCAACGGTACCTTTTTTGATGCTGATTTTTTGTTCCATCTTATTTCCTTTTCTTATTTCCTTTGTTAACGTCTGCTTGCAGCCGCGCTTCGTTTTGGCTGCAAGCCCTGTATTGAAGCTGCCATTGTAACGCCTTCGAGATAGTCAGGTATCCAACCTCAGGCGGGTTCTTCAGGATTTCCTCAACTAGTTGAAAACCCTGAAACTGATCAACAGGCAAATTGCGCTCAAACAGAAATGCAAACACATCATCCACATTCCCGCTGGGCAAATTTGACTGCTTCTGTACACAGTTACTCAATGGATAAATTCGGTTTCATAGTGACCCTCTATAAATTAGTCCCCGGTTTTCAGAGGTAAGGGTTATTTGAAGCACATCCATCAATTCCGTCACTTATTTATGGATTTATGGATACGCACATAACAGCGCTATTCTCATGCAGAACTCCCATTATGTCAACATAGGAACGCCTTTCAAAATGAACGTGTCTTGTGGCATAATAGATTCAGCTTTAAAGAGATGTAGTAGTTAAGGACTAACAAAGAACAATGGAAGAATATTTACAAGAGACAGAGCTTCTTGATTTTAACCATCCCACTATTCAAAAACTACTCCAAGAGCAAAGGTGGAGAGGTTTATCCGAATACGAAAAGATAGATCACATCTATCAATTTGTCCAAAACAACATTGCCTTTGGTTACAACGAATCTGACGAAATTCCTGCTTCAATGGTCTTGAAAGACGGTTACGGGCAGTGCAACACAAAAGGTACATTGCTCATGGCATTGTTCAGATCCGTTCATATTCCTTGTCGTTTTCATGGTTTTACCATTGATAAGGCATTGCAAAAAGGTGCCATTACCGGTCTGTCCTATATACTTGCTCCTCCCCATATTATTCATAGCTGGGTCGAGATCAATTACCAGGCTAAATGGTTGAACCTGGAGGGATATATCCTGGATAAGCAATATCTACACAAACTTCAATGTACTTTCCCTGACATAAACGGCTCTTTTTGTGGTTATGGGGTGGCCACATCAGATTTCAGAAATCCTCCAATCGACTGGAAGGGTACTGATACCTATATTCAAAAAGATGGCATAAACCATGATTTTGGTGTGTTTAAAGATCCAGATTCTTTCTATAAGAAACATGGCTCAAATTTAAAGGGCATAAAAGCATTTCTATACAAACATGTAACAAGAAAGCTCATGAATTCAAACGTATCGAGAATAAGAAATAAACAAAACTAGTTCACCCACCCAATCTTATTTGTTTTTCTTAGCTCCAAGTGTACTTCTACATTATTTATTAGCGTTGTTTTCATCAAAAACAAATTTAAAGTCACATTTTTCAGCACCTAATCCCAACGTACCAACTCTTTCCATATGCATTTTTTTCAGGTCACCAAATAGAATCCAGTCATTATCACAAAATAATTTGCAGATTTCTGGATAATCAAAGAAATCACAAGTTTCTTTCCAGAGGCATTTTGTAATATCAACAACCAGTTCTTCTTTGTCGTCTCTTACAAATTGATGATCCCACAGACCAGGTGTGGACATTTGTTTTCTAAACATTTTGGAAAGTAGTTTTTGAAAATTTGGGAGGCGACTAAATAGTTTGATAAATTTATTTATTTTCTGCGCACTGTTATTAGACCATTTTTGAGTAAGCGCAAACGCCTTTTCTTGTGGCACTCCCAAGTTCAAAAATGTTCGATACTTTGCAAGCAGCGAAATGATCATCTTTTTTTGTACTTTTTGTTGTTCAGCTGTCCACATATCAGTACTGACGGCAGTACACATTTCTGCTAGATTTTTTTTGTATTCATCATCTAATTTTTCGAGCACAGTGGCTGGTAACTCTCCCTCATAGAATTTTTTTAGCTTCATGCTATCCTTCCTAAATGCCTAAATGTACAACCTGCGCGTTATACATTTAGGCAAATATGCCTTTATTGGCTATTAGGGCTTGAGATTTGCCGCTTTTAGCGACAGCTCCATCTTTAATGACAGCGATATTGACGGATATCGTTAAACTCGTAAGGTGCTTTCACGCACGGTTTGTGTGTTTCATAACTTGCAGCTGGGGCGCCCACTTTTACATTTAGATGATTTTGATTTAGTGACCACCACTTAGTTGCACATTAGGTTCTAATTATTTGCCTATCTGACTAAGATGTTACACCTTGCAGTCGGGTTTAAAGTCAAGGGGGGAAACAAAAAACGCTCACTGATATTTACGAGCAGTGCAGCATTGATTACGACAAAAACGCGCCGACAACGCGCCTATTTTTCAAAATCGTGCAAAATAAATTCATTGGGCTATTACAGATCAAACTGCTGCGGAACTCATTGCTGCCCGATCCGATGACACAAAACTGCACATGGGTTTAGCCACATGGAAAAATGCCCCCAACGGCAAAATCATCAAATCTGACGTAACCGTTGCCAAAAATTATTTGGTAGAGGAAGAAATCAAAGAGTTGGAGCGCATTGTATCCATGTATTTGGATTATGCGGAAAACCAAGCGGCACGTCGGATTCCGATGAAAATGACAGACTGGGTAGAAAAACTAGATGCTTTTTTGCGCTTCAATGAGTATGATGTGTTGACAAATGCGGGCAAAGTGTCACATGAAGTAGCCAAGAAGTTGGCACATGAACGGTATAAAAGATTCCGTGTCATCCAAGACCAAACCTTTGTTAGTGATTTTGAACATGAAGTGAAGCGATTGAGTAAAGGTAAAGGTCATTAGCTGCCAATATTCACTGCCAAAGTAAAATTCTGTATTGCGGTAAAGGCTTTGGTAATTGTTACTCAGGCTAATAAGAATGTGTCAATAGTTTTGAAACAGCAAAATCAACAATTTAATGTACAACTCATCTATTCATCAACGTGGTTGCATAATAAGCGTCATCCGCTACTTGGGCAACACTACTGTCGCTGTCGTACGACAATTGAACCGCTTCTTACTTGCATTCTTTCGTGTATGTTCGTCGTGTCATCGGGCACCTCCTGGGTCATAGTATACCCTTTCTTGGTGTCCACTTTATCGGATCAGATCAACCTAGCCCATGGCAAGAAGTAAGCCAGAGCCAAAGGGAATGAGCCAAACCAGCCAGACAAAGATACTCAACTGATGAAAGTTGGTGGCTGCATGTACATCGTTGCGGGTGATAATGACAGTTGCCCAAACAGCGTGGACCAACATCAATATGACAGCGAGCCCACCGAGGGCGCTGTGCATGTTGAGTGAAAAGGTGTCAGCAATTCGCCCCATTAATGCTGTCCCAATCGTATCGAAAGCAAGGCCAATCCAGAAGAAAACAAGATGCCATCCTTGGAGAATACCAGCTAGTTTCTCGCTCCATACACCAATTGAATAGCCTATTAATGCTGTTACCATGCAGATAATGGCAAAAACCAGAACTGTAGACATGATTTTAGTCTCCTGAGTTACAACGTGCGCAAATAAGCGACAATATCATACAGGTCTTGGTCTGTTGCATTGGGAATGCCGCCATTGGGTGGCATCAACGTGCCAGACACATTGTCGGGGTCGTTAGGATCCCTACCTGTACGCAAGAAGTGGACTAGTTCTGCATCTGTATGGTCGGCTATAAATTGGTTGGCATTATTCAATGATGTTCCCAAACCAGCTACACCCTCGCCACTTATGCCATGTGCGCCGGCGCCATAGGCATCATAGAGTGTTTTACCGCGCACGGGGTCGCCTGTGAGGGAAGTGATTTGGGTGATGGGTTGAGGTGATTCAGCCGAATCCAGACTAACATCTGCTATACTGCCCACAACAAAGGTGAGAAACACAAACAGGAACGAAGCGACGGCGACTACTGCCAGGCGACGGCTTTGCTTAAGCTCATCTCTCGTTGGCAGCCAATAATACAGCAGACAAAATGCTAGTGAAGCTGCTCCACCAAGATAGTGAATGTAAAGCTGGAGAACGCCCAGCCCCTGGTCTAATAATTTGATACCGACAAGGGTTTGAGTGATCAGAGCCAATTGAAAAAGAATAAATGTGGCGTTTGCCAAGGGCGAAAGAGTATGTTTTTTCCAGGCTAAACGGCCAACGACAAACAAAAAAAACAGGTTGGTTAGGAGGACAATTGTCCCCACAATCATGTGTGTCACGGGCGACACAATAATGCTATCTATCATAGTTTCCTCTTAGGTAGAATTTTTGCAGCATTGTGCTCACAATGCTTGAAGATAGAATAGCGCAGTTATGTGACGATTCTTTGAAGCGTATGTGTCAATTGTGTGTCAATTTGCCTTGCGGGGAAGTGTAAAGCTAATGGTTGTACCCTGTTCGCGCCCTAAACTACTGGCCCAAATGCGTCCGCCATGTGCTTGCACGAGATGCCTGGCAATGGTTAAGCCAATGCCGTTGCCACCACTACTACGGTGCCGAGATTTATCGACACGATAGAAGCGTTCAAAAATACGTGTTAAATCGTCGGCACTAAGTCCTATGCCGCTATCTTTTACAGTAATGGTGGCGTGGTTGGCGTTGTATTCGGCTGAAACCTCTACATGCCCGCCTTGAGGCGTATATTGAAGAGCGTTTCCGATGATGTTGGTAGCAACCTGTGTGATGCGGTCACTATCGAGCTGAATTGGCGGAAAATCGGCTGGAACATTCAGCTCTAAATGAACCCCTTTATCCTCAAACTGGATGGCTAACCTATCGACGATGCTGTGCAGCAAGCTGTTTATGGCGATGGGTTGTTTGTCAAGAATAATTTGATCGCTTTCAGCGCGTGAGAGTTCTTCTAACTGTGAAATCAGACGTTGTAGGCGGCTGATTTCTCGCTGCATATCGAAAAATGTTGTGGGTTCGGCCACAATGACCTCATCGATCAGTCCTTCCAATGTTATTTTTATGTTGTTCAATGGCGTCCGTAACTCATGGGCCACATCGCCAATTAACTCAACGCGCCTTTGCTCACTTTGGGCGATGGTTGCGGTCATTTCATTAAATGCATGCGCAAGTTCGTTTAATTCGAGATTGTTGTAGCTGGGTAGTTGATGCTCATAATCTCCTTTGGCAACTTGCAGGCTTGCAGCTCGCATCTCTTGGATCGGTTTCACAATTTGCTGCCGCACAATGATAAAACTGAATAAGACTGTGCCAAAAAATGTCAGGTAGCGAATGATGTTGGCTTCGGGGGAGCCGCTGAGGCTGCGTAAAATGATGATTTCGATCACCACGATTAGAAGGTAGGAGATGACGATTAACCATTCAATACGGCGAAACACATTTTTTATCATCGTACTCACCCATCAAAACGATAACCAGAACCACGCACTGTAATGATGTATGTGGGGTCGGCTGAATCATCTTCTATTTTGCCACGTAGTCGGCGGATATGTGTGTCAATCACCCGAGCATCACCGAAGTAATCGTAGCCCCAAATGAGTTCAATCAATTGCTCTCTACTCAATACGCGCCCCCGATGACGTATGAGAGCAGTTAGTAAGCTGAATTCGGTAGAGGTAAGGTCAACTGTGACGCCACTTTTTTTGACGACTTGTGCAGCAAGATCAATGGTTAGTTGTGAAAATTTTAGCAACTGTGCCTCATGGGAAATGGTTGTCCGCCCTCGCCTCAAAATAGCTTGAACCCTCGCCACTAATTCTCTGGGGCTAAATGGTTTGGTTAAGTAATCGTCTGCGCCTAATTTTAAACCGACAACTTTATCGAATTCATCTCCTTTGGCTGTTAGCATCAACACGTAGACATCTGAGAACTGCCGCAACTGACGCAATACCTCAAATCCATCTAGCTCTGGAAGCATGACATCGAGAATGATAAGAGCAAATTGATTATCTTTGATCTTTTTAAGACCCGTTATCCCATCAGTTGCTGTCTGCACGTTGAAGCCTTCTGCTTCAAGGTAAGCACGGATCGTATTACAAACAATGATCTCATCGTCAACAACCAGTATTTGTTTTGTATCCATGAATTGATTATAGCCTAGAGGATTAAAAATTTACTAGATTTACGGTGATATTCCTGGCTGGCGACCCCATACAATGTCAGGTTGGCGGCAGGGGCTGTTGATATATTGATAGCGGGCTCTATTGAGACCAGATATGGAGGCGGAGATGTTCATCTATTTTTTATCCAAACGCCAAATGGCATAAAGGGCCACAACGACCACAGTGCCGGAAATGGCGTAGGCTTCAAGCGCGGTGGCCTGGGTGACGAATAAGGCCACTAACCCAAACACGCCCCCCATGAGATACAGGAAGAGTACAGCTTCCCGCTGGCCAAAACCCCGGGCTACTAGACGATGACTGGTATGGTCTTTGCCTGCTGTGTTAGGACTGACGCCACGTCGGATTCGAGAGAAGACAACCAATGTGGTGTCAAATATGGGCAGCCCTAAAATGAGAACGGGAACCATCCAAGTGATGGTGTTGGACTGTCCAGGAAAGCGCAGCTGCAAACCAAGAATTGCCAGGGAGTAGCCTAAGAAAAGAGAGCCAGCATCGCCCATGAAGATTTGTGCTGGCTTGAAATTGTAACGCAGGAAACCGAGACAAGAGCCTAGCAGGGCGGCGGCCAGTGCGGAAACGAGAATTTGTTCGTTGAAAATGGCCAGTAACAGCAGGAAGGAGGCGGCTACAGCACTGACGCCAGCGCTCAAGCCGTCCATGTTATCTAAAAAGTTAATTGCATTGCTAATGCCTGCCAACCAAATGAAGGTAATAAGATAGTTGGCGCTATCTGGAATGGGTAACTGTACATGGATGCCGAAGTAGCACAGCACCAGGAAACTGATGAATTGCCCCCCTAGTTTTGCCCAAGCGGGTAACCCCACACGGTCGTCGATTAAGCCTACCAAAGCCACGATGCTCAAGGCGATGAAGACGCCAGTGATCGATTGGGCGATGTGATTGGAAAAGAGGGCAACTGCCAAAATAGCGCCCAGGTAGATGGCAACACCACCCATGAGCGGAATGGGGGTGCTGTGCATTTTGCGTTGGGCAGGAGCATCGACAAACCCTAAACTGATGGCTATACGGCGAATACCAGGAATGGAAACGGCCGTTACCGCTAACGCTATCAAAAATACAACCAATACGGCTAACACTTACTCATTTACCTCTTCAATATCGATACGCACAATCGTATCGCCTGGTGTTGTTGGGTTTTGCTGAGGATCACGCAGGTTAATGGCATTTAAGACCTCAGCGCCATCAATCAATTCACCAAAAATAGTGTAGCCGCCATCCAGATACGGCTGCGGCGCAAAGGTAATAAAGAATTGGCTGCCGTTGGTATCTGGCCCAGCATTGGCCATAGCTAAAATACCTGGCCGATCAAAGCTAAGATCATTATCCGTTTCATTGACAAATTGATAGCCAGGGCCACCGTTGCCCATCCCCGTGGGATCCCCTCCCTGCGCCATAAAATCTTCTAGCACACGATGGAAAGTGACCCCGTCATAGAATCCCTGATTGGCCAGGAACACAAAATTGTTCACGGTCAACGGTGCTTCTTGAGAGAAGAGGCGCAGGCGCATTTGCCCGTTCTCAGTGGTGATGAGGGCATCATAGGTTCTGTTGGTGTCGATTATCATCGGCGGCGGGGCATCAAAGTAATTATTTCGTGCTTCAGGAGGCAGAGAGGCTAACGGCCGTTCTCCTGCTTGCGCACCAGGTTCAACCTCTGATTCGGGGGGCGTCATCGGTTCGACTGGCTGCCCGGTGAGCTGCTGGATGTAATTCTGTAACTGCGCCACCGCATCGTCAGGGGCTTTGGTCATCGCTTCTTGCACATATTGAACAGCCATATCCATATCACCAGAGGCTTGATACGCCGTAGCGATAAGATAATCAATGTTCCATTCGGGGATGGCGCCCTGACTATTTTCCTGGCGGGTCGCTTCATATGCAGCGACAGCATCTTCGTATTGGCCAATATCTTGATAAAGCTGACCAACCCGTAAACTGGCTCTCGGATTACCTTTACCGACAGCTAAGCCCGATTCTAAATCTGCAATCGCCTGTTCAACAATCTCTTCTCGGGAAACATCTTCAGATTGATCAGCACAGGCAATTCTAGTATCAGCTCTGCTAAAGTAAATTTCATCGAAATAGGGATCGATCTCTAAGGCCTCATCATAGACAGCAAGGGCAGCCTCACAATCTTGATCCAGACTATATAACAAACGGGCATATTCATTGCGAATTAATGAGTTTTGCGGACTTAAAGCCATCGCATCTTGATAATAATGTTTGGCATTTATTAACCGTTCTTCACGATCTGCTTCATTGCTGCTCAGCTCTACCCAACGGGTGTTTAAGCGAGCCAAATTAGCCGTATGATCCGTGTTTAGCGGATTAATATCTTGGGCTTCTATTAACCGAGCCTGTGCTTCTTCAAGCAGCTTATCTTGTTCGGCTGGATCTGCCGCTAACGTTGACCGTTCCAAAAAGGCTCGACCCAAGAACAAGAAGTAAAAATCTTCGGCGGGTGCCATACGAATGGCCTCATTGTAAATAGCAATCGCAATATCCCACTTGTCGGGATCATTCTGGCTGCCAGCCTGCTGATCAAACGGCTTAGCCCGTTTGTAAATCATATCCGCTTGAATCACACCCATATTGGAGCTGCTAACCACAAAAATACCCAGGAGAGCAACCACAACTAAACTGGCATACGCCACTATTGAACCAGATTCTTTGGCCTTTGTTAACTGGAAACGAACAGCGAAAAAAGATCCCGCCAGTATCGTTATGAAAAGAAACAGATAGAACAAGGTCAAGAAATTGGCAGATTGTCCTGCTTCATAAACGCGATGATTTAAGATGTCAGTTTGTGTTTCTATCGGCGCTAAGGGCACCACAAACAGACTGGCTTTTAGCATGTTTGCCTGAATAAAGGTGTATGTCATGCCTATCGCAAATGACACAATGGCAATCAAACCCGTCGGCAGAAGTGAAGAGCGCCAATCTGGCTGCCACAGTTGCCAAAGGAGGATGCCCCCGATAACGGCCGTTCCCAATCCAGGCCAACCGCCACCAGCCACAATAACCGGCAGAGCAACCATGATCGAGACCAGCGCCATGATGCCGCCCCACAAACGTGCTGAGGGCAGCTTTAAGAGCAAGCGCACGCCCACATAAGCATAAAAGATAGCCAACAGCAGCAACAGGGAGAGACCTAACATGCCCGTCGTCCCCATCTCCATCATCCTGGAACCAAAAATCCGTAACCCAACGGAGAGCAAGGCCAACACGATAAAGATAGCGCCCATGATCTGCCTTTTTTGAGCAGGCAAAGCGTTATCTTCCGGCATAGTGAGTTCACCACTTTTGGCCATTTCCGCCACAATCACCAATGTTCCCAAGACCCATGTCAAGACAAACATCAAAAAGATAAACGGTGAATCAGCATAATCATTTCCTGGATGTGAGAATAAGGACTGGTTAAATATTTCGGTGACAGGTAAATCTGAAGCAGAACTGTAGGTCACGCCCGGCGGTGGCGAGAAATTGGTGAAGGTGAAACCCATGATACCCAACATCAAGGCCAACATGAAAGCGGACAGGAACGCAGGCCCCCACACATCCTTCACATCACGAGCAGACTGAGTTGAACGTCGTTTTTTGGTGCGTGTTGGTAGCGAAACGGCCGTTTCCTGGAATCCAGGCAGCAGATGGCCAACCACCAACATGACCCCCACAAAAGCAAAGAAATACAGACGAGTGGCAGCGATAGCAATACCAAAGTGAATTTCCACATAATGCGCCAACACCCCAGCCAGTAAGGCCACCATCAGCAAGCGCGTAGCCGAAAAAGGATCACTTTCCTCATCTGGTACCGGTGAAAACAGAGCGTAGTAAACCAGATACAACACCAAACCACCAATACTGCCAAAGGGGAAAGCCACCCCAAGATACTCAGGACCTCGCCAAAGCGAAAACACAATCGCCATGAGAAAGCCCATTCCCACCCACAAACCAATCAGCAAATTTCGCTCTCGGTTCGACCGGAGAACCCCTAGCCAGCGGAAGCCATAATAAAACACACTGACATACAAAAACTGCCAAATCACAAACCCCAGAAAGCCGGTAATCACCAAAGCATCAAACGTTTCATTATGGGAACGATCCGGTGAAGCGTTACGCTGTTCCACCGTGGCTAATTCAGGCCGGTAGAAACGATTATAAGCCACATACATCGACTCTGGTCCATAACCAATTAACGGCCGTAACGCATTCCAAGTATCAATCTCTCCTGCAGGGAAAGCCAACGGTTCATGCGGCAAAACAAGTTCTAATGCCCCCTCCCAAATCAAGGTACGAACTTTTCCTGTGCCCCCTTCTGCTTCCAGTATCCGCCCTAACCGATCAATTCTAGGTATCTCACGCCACGAATTCAACGTGCTAACAACATCTTCAACCACCGGCGTTTCCAGATAAGGTTCTGTCATATCCGCTGGTAAATTGAAAGCAACAATCCAAATGCCACCTACCAGGGCGAGAAACAGCCAACTCAACCATAACCAGCGCCATCCACGCCGTGCCGCCGCCATTACAAAAATCGCCAACACCGGCATACCCAAGGCCACTATAAATGAAATAAACGTTTCCATGGGACCAGCCAATGAAGGAAAACGGCCGTTAGCATTAATGCCACGAATAAGGGTTAACGTCACCACATAGGAAACCAGGATGCCTAACAGCACAAGCCCAATCGCCTTTAACACATCACCAAGACGAAAACGGCGCCTGCCCTTAGCCGCATTACGCACAGCAACCAACATAATCAAGACAAAGGCAAACAAGCCCACAAATAATCCAAGCCAGGGTCCCCGGCTGCCAGACCAATAAATAGTAATCAGTTGAATTGCCAGGGTGAAAATATAGATAGAAGCCCGCAACACATCAGCTGAGGAGAGTTCCTCATCATTCAAAATATTGTTAAAGGCAGCAATGATCCGAGCCAAAGTGAGCGGCACCGCCATAATCAAGTAGGCGCTAATAAAAATAGCGTTGCCCATATGCCCAGCCACACGAATGGTGACATCTCCGCCCCAAGGCAATGGATCCAAACTAAAGTGTTGCAGCAAACCGTAAAAGGCCACCGGAATGCTGGTAATGATCATGAATGTCACCAAACGGCTGACTTGCTCGCGCCGCCGCATCGTCACAGACAATAAAGCAAAAACAACGATATATGAGAACGTGGTATAAGTGCCTTGCAACCGTTGATATGATCCCCATAAGCTCACCGCAGGCGTTACCGAGAACAACGTAGAGATAAGATAAGCGATTGCCAGCAAGAAAACAGGTAAGATAAATGGAATGCGCCAAATAGAATGCTCACTTTTAAGCAAAAACCAGTTCTTGAGCTGTCGCCAGTTTTGTTGATCGATAAACTTAACCAGCCAGGCAACCACCATCATAACCGATATGGAACGAAGTAATGTGATTTTATCTGGCTCAAATACGCGTTCGGAGTGGATATTAAAAAAAAGAGGAATGGCGATAATGGCCGCTAACCAACCAGCCTCTATCAGTCCGTCACACCATTGCGAGAGTTTGGAATTCATAAAAACAGATGTTCCTTCAATAAAAGATGATCACACAATATGTTTAGTTGATCGTAGTAGCTGTATTTATCTGGGGCTACAATACGAACGAGCAGAACAGTTACTACGAATCATGTCTGAATGGTATCCCATCAAATTGGGGTGGGCAAACCACAGTATTTGCCGGATGAGGGCGTATAGGTGACAATTATTTTAAAGGTGAACGAATTATCCTTATGCCTTATCCATCATTAAAATACAACACAAAGTGACCGTCTAAAAATCCCCGTTTTTTATGGGTAAAGGTCACTTGAAGCGCATCCATCAATTCCACCACTTATTTATGGATGCACACAAAGGGTAACGGCCGTTTTATGGCCACGCCTGCACCAAACGCATAACTATCGCATGAATTTAGGCAAACGCAGCATTGAATCTGTCTCCTGGAACATTGTCGCCAACATTAACCGGATCGCCATCCTTTTAATCCGTTCCATCCTGTTAGCACGCTGGCTGCCAGTAGAAACATTCGGCGTATACGGATTTGCCGGCGTCCTGGTCTCACTAAGTTTAGCCCTTGCCACTTTTGGTTTGTTAGGCGCCTTTATTCACCGGAGCAAAGAAACGGAAAACGAGCAAGAAGCCATTGCCAACTACTTTTCCCTGCGCATACTGTTCTTATCCATCTGGGCAATCCTGTTAGGCACTGGTACATGGCTTTTTGCCGAAGGATTGGTGCAACAAACCATCTTCATCCTGATGATCTTATTGGGTGGATTGCATGTTATCGATGCACCCAAGGCGATTCTGATTCGCCGGGTTGCCCACAAACGTTTAGCCGCCCTTCAAGTATTAAATGCACTATTAACTACCATCGCCTCGCTCGCTTTAGCCAAGATGGGAGCCACTATTGGCGCTTTACTCGCCACAGATTTGGTCACGTTAGTCACAACATTCTTTGTCCTCTACGTATGGCCACCTGCCATATGGCGGCCTCGTTTTGCATGGGATCCAGACGTGATTCGCTATTACCTCCATTTTGGCAAGCGCAATTTGTTGGCCACCTTACTCATACAAGTGCTAGATAAAATTGATGATCTATGGACTGGCTACTATCTTGGGGCAGCCAGTCTAGGTCTGTATGGACGTGCTTATGCCTTTGCCACGTATCCACGCCAATTGCTGGCAACACCCCTGAACCAGGTTGCGGGTGGCATCTATGCGGAGCTAAAAACCAATCGCAGCTACCTTTCAAAAGCGTTTTTTCGCACCAACGCCCTTTTGATTCGCAGTAGTTTTTTGTTAGGGGGACTAATGGCATTGGTTGCCCCCGAGTTTGTTCAGATATTTCTAGGCGAAAAGTGGATACCGATGACAGATACATTTCGGCTGATGCTCATCTTCACACTGCTTGATCCTATCAGACGAACCATTTCCAATTTATTTATTTCAGTTGGCAAACCGGAGATAGTATCATATATACGGATGACTCAACTTGTGGTCTTGGTCGGTGGTTTGTATAGTTTAGGACTATCGTTCGATATCGTTGGCGTCGCTCTGGCGGTGAATATCATGCTGGCTACTGGCATCCTGCTGCTGTTTCAAAAGGCACGCACATATGTTGATTTTTCGCTCACACGCCTGTTCACGACACCAAGTATCGGGCTGGCGCTAGGCGCAGGGCTGGCGCTGCTCATAACGAACACATCAATCGTCCCGGATTCGGAGTGGTGGATAGCTGGGGTCAAAACGGCCGTTTTCCTCCCAACCTATGCCCTCATCTTGCTGCTGCTTGAGCGGAACCAGTTACAAGAAATGTGGGTTTTTATCTGGCAGAAACTGCGCCCGCGCACAACCCATACCTAAACAAGGACAATATGACAAAACGCAAACATGGAATCTCTGTGCTGATTGCCAGCCAAAACGAAGAAGCCCTAATCGGCCTATGCATACGCTCGTTTCTCGATTTTGGTGATGAGCTAATTATTGTAGACAACGGCTCAACAGATCGTAGCAAAGAAATCATTCAATCATGGCAAGCAAAATATCCTCAAAAAATAAAATTCTATGATGTGCCAGACCTGCCAGATTTACACCATAATCGGCAATATGCATTATCTAAATCTTCGTACTGCTGGATCGTGCGGGCAGATGCTGATTTCGTCGCCTATACAGATGGAGAATACAACATCGCTCATTTTCGGGAACGTTTATTAAAAGATACCAGTCCGTGGCCAGCTGTCTACGGGGCACCTTTACCCAATGTCAGTGGTGATTTCTGGCATACGGGGCGGGAACGTCCTCCACAAGGATTAGCGCCCAATGATCCCGGCCGGTATATCCCCCCACCCGTTACACAACCCACCCTCAGAATTTACAAAGTATTCCCTGGTTTTCGCTTCAAACGGATAGGACGTTGGGAAGGCACCACCTTTAATCGTTTTTTACGCATGATTCGAGTAGAACTGAAACGGCCGTTATGGATGCATTGTAATCTTAAATCTGATCGCAACCATCTATATCGCTCAGAACGCACCAACTGGCGCGAATTGGGAGACTTCAAAACCTATCCCACCTTAGATAGTTACATTCGCAGCATTCTTCAAAAAAAATATCATACCGACAATATAGACACCGCCGCTGAACTATACATGCAAAAAAGCGTGTATCCCTTCCTACAACCTTATGATCCCAATAAATATTACCCTTACCCACAACTCATTCAAAAGCAAATGGAAGAGAACAGCATTTACAAATTAGCATCTGTCAACGGCAAAAAACAGAGAATCTATTCAGGCATAGAGATCAAATAAAAACATAGTGACCGTCTAAAAATTACGCCCCATCTCTCCAGGGTAAAGGTCATTTGAAACGCATCCATCAACGCCATCACTTATTGACAGACGCGCACTTAACATAATCCTCCGAACACCTAGCTGCAAAACCGCTTAAACAGGAATCGGAAGGCATATTTTCATGAACAGGACACCATTACTATGTTGCTCACCGCTTGTGACGAGAAATATCTACAAGAAGCCAAGATACTCATAAAATCTTGTGCAAAACACGAACCTTCACAACATTTTCATCTTTTCCTGGTTAACACTCCCCCAAAATATGATACCGTCATACACTCGTGGCATCCACATATAAACATTGAACACGTTACATGGCCTTACGATGTCAAAAATTGGCGGGGAATTATGTGCAGTGCCCGCTCCATCCCCATACAAAAAGTTCTTGAGACATCCAGAGAACCCACAATATATCTTGATTCCGACACCATCATACGAAAGCCATTAACAGAGCTTTTCCACTTACTAGAAAAAGCTGATCTACTCGTTAAATATCGACCCGAATTAGAACATTTTGGCGTTGCCGGCACAAAGCATGCTTCTAAATTTAATAGTGGGGTTATAGCCGTTCGCCCCTCAGAGATAGGATTACGTTTTGCACAAACTTACAATAAACTTTTACGCGAATTTATCAATTCAGGTTCACCCATTGTGGCCTACAGGGCTGAACATCATGTGAACGTATACGCCGATCAAGAACTATTGTTTGTTGCCTATTTACAACTTCAAGATCAAATCAAGTTTCAAGCCTTGCCCAACAAATTCAATGATGCTCAATTTAAGAAAGACAGCGTGATTTGGCACGGAAAAGGAACAGCTCGTGAACATCCACATTACATCAAAGAAAAATTATATTACACAAACAAATTGCTATTCCATCTTTTTAGCATATATGTAGTTTTATGGGATATATTGCGTGCTATCAAACACACAATAACCATCAAAAAAAATAATAAACAGCCTGACAAACAGGTTTGATCTGCTGGGGATAAGCTCACGCCTTGAGTAGCTCCCCACTGCATATCTACACCTTAAGAACAGAAATTAAATAAAACAACAAAGGCATTTCCCTACCATTCCTTGAAACAGACGATGCAATTCCGTATTTTGTTTCATCGTCACTCCTAAAAACATGAAAGAGAGCATAATGATGATTAAGCATATTTTGAAAAAAGCCGCAAATTTCGTCGGGATAAGCAGTAAGCGTGGCACAACATTTGTGTCATTTGTCACGCCATTAACCGAGATTTGCAAACATATTCCCCTAGACACAATAATCGAATTCGGGCCTGGACACTCCACGCAAATCTTTTTGCAACATGCGCCAAACACAAAAATACTCTCATTTGAAACAGATATAAAATGGTACAACACCTATAAAGACAAATTCGATCCAGATCAGGTAAACGTAATTTATAAAAAACCTGGATGGGATCTGAAAGAGATATACGCATACGGAGAAAATTTCTCATTGATATTTGTGGATGGCGGGGACAGATTGAGCGCCTTAGAAGTTGCCTACGATCTGATTGGCGATGTCGGCCTTGTTTTTTTACATGACGCACATCGAGAAGAATACGAGCCAGGAATTCATAAATACCCATATGTATATTGCCCTGAACGACACTCCTGTATCTTAACCAGAAATAAAGCACTGTTAGAGACATTAAAAACGGCCGTTCCCCCCGACTATTCCTGCAACTGTCAATACTGCTCCTCGCCGGAGCGACGAGCTTACTTTTCCCAATACATTTCATGACAACACTACCCAAAATCCTGTTTATCGCCTACAATTTCCCCCCTCATGGAGGGGCAGGCGTACAACGCAGTCTCAAATTTGTAAAATACTTGCCAGAATTCGGCTGGCAGCCATTAGTTGTCACCACAACAGCTGATGCCTCCCTCGTACAAGACCCATCATTAGCCAAAGACATCCCCCCACAAACACCCATCATTCGTGTGCCAGGATTCAGCATTTCTCGATTGCAAACCAAAGCAACACGATACCACCTTCGTCGCGCAGCTGTAGCCTTAAACATTTTATTACAACTTCCAGACGCAACCCGCTTTTGGGCACATCAAGCCCGTAAAACCGTAGCGCGTCTTATCAAAGAAGAAAAACCACAGCTTATTTACACCACATCCGGTCCCTACAGCAGCCATTTATTAGGATTATGGGCCAGGAAACAATTTCAAATTCCCTGGTTTGCCGATTTCCGCGATCCCTGGAGCCAAAACTTACTATTGCCCTATCCCCCCGGCTATCGCACACTCAATCGCATCATGGAACGCCAAGTCTTAGCCACCGCAGACCGCATCGCTTGCGTATCAGAGCCATGGCTCATGGACCTACAAGCAAATCTAGGATGCTGCACCGAGAAATTCATGGTGCTAACAAACGGATACGATGATACAGATATTCACCCCTACCCGCCTACCACAACCACACACTTCACATTAACCCACATGGGCAGCTTTTACCGCAATCGCCGTCCCCACAAAGTTGTCGCCGCCATCAAACAATTAACAGCATCAAATCGCATTCCCGCCTCAAAATTGCGCGTGCTGTTCATTGGCAAAAATGCACGACAGCACATCCCCTCTGCCCCCCCATTCATCACACACGATTACATGCCTCATAAACAACTAGACCAATTTCGGCAGCAAAGCAACGCCTTCTTACTCATTCTAGCAACCTCACCCGAAAACATCGGCAATCATAGTGGAAAACTGTTTGAATACATTGCCAGCAATCGCCCAATATTAGGTATTGTGCCCCCAGGCGGCGCAGCCCAACAACTAATTGCAGAAACAAACACCGGCATTGCCATCTCTGATGAGATTGATATGATCACACAAGCCATTGAAAAATTATACGATCAATGGCAGTCAAAATGCGTAAGCTGGGACCCAGATTGGGATAAAATCCAACAATACACGCGGCGCAATCTGACTGCCCAATTAGCAACCGCATTCAATGAAATGGTAACATCCTAATGACTAAACAAATTGTCATGCTCCTCTCCAACGCATACCGTCCTGATCCCCGGGTACAGCGTGAAGCTCGCGGCCTAACAGAAGCAGGCTATCAAGTGACCATCATCTGCTGGGATCGTTGCGCCGAACTGCCACAAAATGAAAGAGATGGCCAGATCAACATCATTCGGGTAACAGATGTCATATCCAGCTATGGCTCTGGGTGGCGACAACTCTTTTATCTGCCCCGTTTTTGGCGCAAAGCAATTAAACTGGCACGCAAACTCAAACCAGACGTGGTGCATTGCCACGATTTAGACACACTGTATGCCGGTTGGCAGCTCAAAAAGCAAACAGATTGTGCCTTAATTTACGACGCACATGAACATTATCCCGCCCTAATGTCCCTCTATTTACCCCAATTTATGACACACGCTTTGGTAAAATGGGAACGATGGCTGCGCCAACATGCAGAGATTACCATCACAGCCAGCTCAATTTTGTGTGACGAGTTTACAAAACCACCACCTACATACACTTTAGGTAATTACCCTGAAATTGATGATTTTTTGCAAGTTCACGATGAAGACGCCTTAGCCCTGCGTCGCACCTGGGGGGTAAATCCAGACACCTTACTTGTCGCTTACATTGGAGGCTTTTCAAGAAACCGCTTATTATTACCCTTGATTGAAACGGCCGTTTCCCTGCCACATGTCCAATTTCATCTTTGGGGTGATGGCCAACAACGAAAAGACGTCGAAACGGCCGTTTCCCAACACCCCAACACCCACTATCATGGCTGGCTGCCCTACAAAGATTTACCCCTTCACTTCCGGGCAGTAGACATCATCTACTATTGTTTACGTCAGGACTACCCCGGTGCAATCTATAACGCCCCCAACACCCTGCCCCAAGCCATGGCCGCTGCCCGTCCCATCATCGCCAGCGACATTGGCGATTTAGGGCGCATGGTCGGCAACACCAACTGCGGCATATTGCTCTCCACCACCACACCAGACACCATCGCCGCCGCCATACGCCAACTTGAACCAGCCGCCATACGCGAAAAATTAGGCAAAAACGGCCGTTTCGCGGCTCAACAAACCTACAATGCCCACACAACACAACAACAACTCATACAAATTTATCAAGATTTAACAGGAATACCCTCATGAAAATAATCAACGTCGTTGGCGCTCGTCCCAACATGATGAAAATCGCCCCCATCATCACCGCCATGCAAAAGCATCACAACCTCCAGCCAATCCTACTGCACACAGGGCAGCATTACGATCAACAAATGTCACAAATCTTCTTTGATGAACTCGGCATACCGAGACCAGACATATACCTCGGCATCGGCTCAGGCTCCCACGCCGAACAAACCGCCAACATCATGATAGCATTTGACAAAATCCTCATAGACCAACAACCCGACATCGTTCTCGTCGTCGGTGACGTCAACTCAACCATGGCTTGCGCCATCACAGCCACAAAACGCCACATTCCCGTCGTCCACATCGAAGCTGGCTTACGCAGCTTTGACCGAACAATGCCAGAAGAAATCAACCGCCTCATCACAGACGCCATTGCCGATATGCTATTTACAACATCACGCAACGCCAACAAACTACTGCAAAAAGAAGGGATCCCGCCCCACAAAATATTCTTCGTTGGCAACGTCATGATCGACACCCTAACCCAGCACCGCGACAAAGCTAAACACCTAAACACACCCGAAAAATTCAGCTTAAAAGCCAAAGAATACGCACTCCTGACCTTACATCGGCCAGCAAACGTAGACAACAAACAAACCTTCAACAGAATATTAGATGCACTCATCACCATCCAACAAGACATCCCCATCCTGTTTCCTGCCCACCCACGAACCCAAAAACGAATAGAAGAATTTGAGTTCACCAAACGGCTCACCGCTGCCCCCCATATCCACATCATCGAACCACAAGGGTATCTTGCCTTCCTCGATCTCATGATGCATGCCCGCATGATGTTAACCGATTCAGGCGGCATTCAAGAAGAAACCACAATCTTGAGCATACCCTGTTTAACATTGCGCGAAAACACTGAACGCCCAATCACCATAACAGAAGGCACAAACCAACTCGTCGGTTCCGATCCCGAAAAAATCATATCCGCAGCCAAAACCATTCTTGCCAAGAGCGACACCAGCCACAGCATCCCCGAACTGTGGGACGGCCATACCGCTGACCGCATTGTCACCACCTTACTCAAATATTTTCCAGCCTAACATGCGCATTTTATACCTCTCCCAATACTTTCCACCAGAAGTTGGTGCCACCCAAACCAGAGCATATGAGATGGCACAAGGATTACTGAAAGCTGGTCATTCCGTCACCATGATCGCAGAGTTCCCCAACCATCCACACGGCATCATCCCCCCCGAATATCAGGGGAAATGGTACGAGCGAGCAACATTAGATGGCATTGACATCTTGCGCGTATGGGTAAAAGCATCTCCCGTCAAATCATTTCGCAGTCGCATGGCCTTCTACTTAAGCTACATGGTAATGGCAACATTAGCAGGTTTATTCTTAGCCAGAGGAAAATATGATGCCATTTACGCCACCTCGCCCCCCCTATTTGTTGGTGGCGCAGCCCTGCTAATTAGCTATCTACGCCGTCTTCCCCTTTTTTTTGAAGTCCGCGATTTATGGCCAGAATCAGCTGTAGCTTTAGGCGAACTGAAAAACCCCCGAGCCATCCGCCTGGCCATAAAACTAGAAGAAGCATGCTACCATCGCGCCCGCCGCGTCATCGTCACCACACAAGAAATGGCAACCCATCTAGTTTCAAGAGGGTTTGAAGCATCACATTTCCAAGTCATTCACAACGGAGCAAATACAGATTTATTTCAATTTTCAGCAGCAGAACGCCATCGACTGCGCACCGAATTAGGATTAAACAAAAAATTTGTGGTTGGCTATGCTGGCTTACTCGGCATTGCCCAAGGATTAGAGAGCGTGCTAAACACCGCACACCAATTAGAACAGCAAGATGCATCCATCTTCTTTCTGCTCATCGGTGACGGGCCAGAAAAAGCAAAATTACAAGCCAAAGCAGCTGAAATGCAGCTTTCTAACATCCATTTTCTACCCTCCCAACCTCGTCAGGCCATTCCTGGCTATTTAAGTGCAGCAGACGTCGTGCTCGTGCCACTCATTAGTCAGCGGCTAATTGGCGCATTACCCAGTAAAATGTTTGACGCAATGGCTTGCAAACGCCCTGTCATACTAAGTGCAGCAGGTGAAGCCACCACCATTTTACATGAGGCAGACGCCGGCCTCATCCTCCCCCCACAAGATAGCGAAGCCTTATGCCAGGCACTTATGCTATTAAAACAAGATGATGATAAGCGAGAGAAGTATGGAGAAAACGGCCGTTCCGTCACCGTCAAAAAATACTCCCGCCAGGCACAAGCACAGGAGCTGACCCAGTTGCTCTCTAACACATTGAGTTAACCCACACTTTGCCCATGCTCCCGAAGCAATTCCCGCAGCCTAGAAACAACCATATCAATCGCCACAAAATTCCACCCACCACGAGGGATAATCACATCAGCATACACTTTACTTGGCTCCACAAACTTCAAATGCATAGGCCGCACAGTATCTAAATACTGAGCCACCACAGACTCCAACGAACGCCCCCGTTCCTCCATATCCCGGCGCAAGCGACGAATAAAACGAATATCTGCATCCGTATCCACATACACCTTGATATCCATCAATTCACGTAAGCGTCGCTTAGTGAAAATCAAAATCCCCTCCACCAAAATAATAGGCGCTGGCTCCACCAACACCGTCTCCTCCTTGCGTCGATGATGGGTAAAGTCATAGACAGGCACCTGCACAGACTTACCTGCAACCAGCCTTTTTATATGATTGGCCAACAGCTTATTCTCTAATGAACTGGGATGATCATAATTCTGCTGTGCCCGTTCCTCAAAAGATAATTTCGGATTATCACGATAATAAACATCATGAGGCAAATAGGCGATCTGTGATGTCCCCACCGCCTCCAAAATCGTATGTGCCACCGTCGTCTTGCCCGATGCAGTTCCCCCAGCAACACCAAATACAATCGGTCTGAATTTAGCCATATTTTTTCTTTGCTCTCTAAATTGAAACAGCAAAAACAGCCCTGCCTATTGCTCGTGGCAAGTTTACACATCCAAAATAGCCAAATGGATACAAACAATCCTCGCCAGCACCATCAATGATGCACCCAAGACCATCTTGCGCAGCTAACTCATAATGCAATCCCGCATTTTACTTCATCGTCAGCCCCTATTTACTTTTCGGAACAACAGTGCGTTTCTTTTTGGGCAGCTGCAGCGGCAGCTTGGTGCGCCGGATACCATCAAACTGGTAAAAAGCATTGGCCACCGCACCGGCCGTGGGCACCAATCCAACCTCACCCACACCTTTAGCTCCATACGGACCATATGGATCCGGCACTTCAACACCAATAATTTCCATATCAGGTGTTTCTTTGGCACGCAGAATTCCCATTTTACGCAAACGAGTGGATTTAGGACGGCCGTTTTCCATCTCAATTTGCTCACTGATAGCATACCCCAAACCCATGTGCAAAGACCCTTCCAGTTGGCCCTCAAACAAAGTCGGGTTGAAAATCTTACCAGCATCGTGCGCCGCCGTAATTTTCTCAATTTTGCCGTTTTCATCCAACGTCACCAGCTGCGTGGCATAGCTATAAGAATAATGCGTGTACACTTTTTCCACCAAAGCCCCCGGCTTCGTCGTCCAGTCCACAATCCATTCACCCCGATAAGTTTTGCCCACCAAATCAGCCAATGACTTCGTGCCTAAATCCTTCTTGAGCTCCTTACACGCATCAATGAGAGCATTGCCAACTAGAGAAGTAGCGCGTGACGCAGTGGTCATACCCGCTTCCTGTTCAGCGGCAGTATCAATGCGAACCTCAATCAACTTAGGATCAATGCCTGTCTCCGTACACACAACCTGCGTAGCAATCGTATTCACCCCTTGCCCCATCTCCGTCCAGCCATGATCAACCAGCACCTTATCAGGAGCAAGAATAGTAATTTGCGCCGACGAAGCATCAGGCATACCGTTGCCGATACCCGTATTCTTGATACCACAAGCAAGACCCGCATATTTCGCCGCGTAAAAGGCATCCTTCACAGCCAGCAAAGTTTCCCGCGCACCAGCCCCACCCTCAATCACCTGATTGGTAGCAGTCATATCGCCATCCTTCAAGGCATTGTCATAGCGGAACTGCCAACGGTCAAACCCCCCTTGTTCACATAAATCATCCAGCAAACTCTCCAGACCAAACGTCGCCTGATTCACGCCAAAACCACGCATGGCACCGCAAGGCACATTATTCGTATACACCGCGACAGCTTCCACATCTGTCACCGGCACATTGTACGCCCCAGTCGCATGCCCGGCTGAACGTTCCAACACCTTCATGCCCACCGAAGCATAAGCGCCCGTATCACCCAAGAATTTCACCTTGATGAAGGTAAGCATGCCATCTGCATCACAGCCCACTTCATAATCCATCCACACAGGATGCCGCTTGGGGTGCATAATAATAGACTCATCTCGAGTCAAACGAACCTTGACAGGCACACCCAACAAATAGGACATAACCGCCGCATGCCCCTGCACCGTCAAATCTTCCTTACCGCCAAAACCACCACCATTCGGCACCATAATCACGCGCACTTTTTCCAAAGGCATTGCCAACAGCTTAGCAATCTGCACCCGCTCTTCGTACACCCCCTGTCCCTGTGAAAACATCTCTATGCCATCATCCACAGGATACGCAATGGCAGATTCCGTCTCCATAAAGCCATGTTCAATCCATTGGGTCTCAAACTCGCCACGCGCAATGAAAGCCGACCGCTCCCGCGCCTCAGCCACACTGCCTCGATGTGTGTAGCTTCGAGAGAGCTTATTGCCCCCTTCATGGATTTGAGGTGCATCCTGGTTCAATGACTTATGCATGTCAACAAGCGGTTCCAACACCTCATAATCAACCTGGATGAGCGAAACGGCCGTTCTCGCCACCTTCTCCGACTTCGCCACCACACCAGCCAACACATCCCCGATATAGCGTGTAGTTTCCCCCTCAGCAATCATCAATGGCCAATCTTGCTTAATAAGCCCAATAGTACGCTCTCCAGGCACATCAGCCGCTGTGACCACACGTAACACCCCTGGCACTTTTTCGGCTTCACTCGTGTCAATAGACAGCACCTTAGCTCGGGGATGATCACTAAACTTTAACGCCCCGTAAACCATGCCCTCCAGTTTGATGTCATCCACATATTTGTGTAGACCAAGCACCAAATCTTGCGCTCTATATTTCGGCACACGCGTGCCCACCGGTCCCTTACCCTGTCCATTCGGTTCAGGGATTTCATGTTCTTGGCGAATCGCTTCAGCCGCATATTGCACAGCATCAATAATTTTCTTGTATCCTGTACAGCGACAAAGATTCGGATTAAGTGCTTTTTCAATATCAGCACGAGTTGGCGTAGAGTTTTTGTTTATCAAAGCATTGGATTGCATCACAATACCAGGGATACAAAAACCACACTGCACGCCCCCCTTCTCCACAAAGGCATTAGCATATACTTTTCGTCGGTACTCGCCCAAACCATCTATCGTGGTCACGGTGCCATCCGCGATCTTGCTCATTTTTGTCACGCAAGAAAGCGTCGCTCTGCCATTCAAATCAACAGTGCAGCAGCCACAAGCCGCTTGCGGGGCGCAGCCATCCTTGACAGCAGTAATGCCTTCATGTTCGCGTAAATAAGTGAGGAGCGGGAGATCGGGATCGCCATTGTACTCTCTACTCTGCCCATTGAGCCAAAACTTCATGATAGTCCTCCAGTTCTTGAAGCCCCCTGGTTAATAGCTGACAAACGAATGTTTGGGGCTTTTGCAATGAGCAGTCATACTGTTCACTGTTCCATTCGTTTCGCCTTGACGTCAGCCTATCGAGTCCACTTTGTCGGCGTGACTATCAACATCATCCTTCACAGTTTTATGATAACACAGTGACCAGGAATGGAAAATGGGAAAACGGCCGTTACGCCCCTGCACCCCCTTCCCCGTCCTCGCCTTTCCCTCCACAATTGCCAGGATTACCAGCCCACACGTACCAGGATCACTTGGCGCCCGCCCAACCAAGCCATTCATTGACTGTGTAAAAATTCACAATTGCCAGCCAGCAAAAACCATGGATAATAGGCATCGTAAAAAACAACGTTTCCCAGGATTTGGTCTAATCTGTTGAGTACTCACCTTGTTCACCATTCACCATACGCGGATTACCAACTCCCCATAGTTATCAAACGAGGCGTCCTGTGCGCAAATCCAAGTTCAATCGAGAAACCTTTGATCGACTAATAGATGCCCTTATGCCCGTCTTTGCCGCGCTGTTGGCCTTTGCCATCGGCGGTGTCATTCTGGCACTGCAAGGCGTCAACCCCCTGGAAGCCTACAAAGCGATGTTTGTGGGTGCCTTTGGCAGCAAAAACGGCTTAGCCGACACTCTAGTCAAAACAACTCCGCTGCTGTTGGTTGGGTTAGGCATTGCCATCGCCTTTCGTGGCGGTGTAATCAACATCGGAGCCGAAGGGCAGCTCATCATGGGCGCCCTGTTTACAACCTGGGTAGGCCTACAGCTTGGCGAACAGTTACCAGGCGCAGTTGTCATCATTATTGGCCTGTTAGCCGGTATGTTTATGGGCGGCGTTTGGGGAGCCATTCCTGGTTACCTCAAAGCCCAGCTCAACGTCAACGAAATTCTGAGTACGATCATGCTGAATCAGATCGCCATTCAGATCGGGTATTATTTACTGCGTGGGCCGATGCTCGATCCTGCTGAAATAGCAGCAGGTACCAATATCCCCCATTCTGCCCGGCTCAACAAAGCAGTCGATATGCCCCGTTTCACCGATGTCGCCCAAATGCTCGGGCTAGACCAATCTGCCAAGGATTTAGATATTCCAGGATATTTAGGAGAGCTTTACGGGATACTTGTAGAACCAAGCAGATTGCATACCGGCTTTATCTTCGCTGTGATAATGGCTATCCTCATTTATATTATTCTATGGCGTACCACCATTGGCTTTCGCATCCGTGCCGTGGGTTTAAATCGTCATGCCTCACGTTATGCGGGTATGAATATCAAACGCACCATGGTACTTTCCATGACACTCAGTGGCGCCTTTGCCGGTCTAGCAGGCGCTGTAGAAATCCTTGGTCTACACCACCGCATGTTTGAGCCAACGGCCGTTTCCGCAGGGTATGGGTTCACAGGCATTGTGGCAGCCCTGTTTGGCAAACTGCATCCATTAGGCATTATCCCCTCCTCCATCCTCTTTGGCGGGTTACTCGTCGGTGGTGATAAGATGCAGCGTGTCATGCAGATACCACAAGTGATGATAATCGCCGTTCTCGGTCTCATCATTCTCTTTGTCGTCAGCACCGACTACATCGTACGCAAACGCCAGGCCAGGCGCGTCTCCACCGACGCTCCCAACGCCAACGCCACCATCTCTGAAGAACAAACCGAAGAGGCCACATCATGACCCATTACCGTTCACGGCTTACGACTTACGAAAAAGGATCTCTCCCATGAGCGAACTAACCACAATATCCATCATCCTCGGCATCATCCACTCCGGTATTCGCCTGGCAACACCCTACCTCTTTGCTGCCCTAGGCGAAACATTCTCACAACGCTCTGGCGTACTCAACCTTGGAACCGAAGGCATCATGCTCATGGGCGCCTTTTCAGGATTTTATACAGCCTTCACCACCGGCAGCCCCTGGCTAGGTGTCTTAGTGGCCGCTATCGTTGGTTTACTCATGGGACTGCTCATGTCAGTAGTTAGCGTCACCTTCCAAGCCGAACAAGGAATCAGCGGCATCGGCCTTTCACTATTTGGTTTAGGCGTTTCCAGCTTGCTGTTTAAGTTAATGTTAGGCACCGTGGAAGGAATTCAAGGCTTCAACGAATTAAGCTTTTGTGTCACCAACAGTTTCTGCCTGGCAGAAATCCCCGTTCTTGGTGAAATCTTCTTCAGCCATAGCATCCTAACCTACATCGCCTTCCTGCTAGTGCCCATCTCCACATACGTTTTGAACAAGACAACTTGGGGCTTGAAAGTACGCGCCGTCGGCCAAAATCCAGAAGCAGCCGATTCATTAGGCGTTAGCGTCAACCAAGTGCGCTATGCCGCCGTCATGCTTGGCTCATCACTGGCTGGCATCGCTGGTGCATCCCTCTCAATTTCACTGCTGGGCATCTTCCAAGAAAACATGATCAATGGCATCGGCTACATCGCCGTGGCACTCGTCTATTTCGGCGGCTGGTCCCCGGTAGGGGTGATGTTGGGCGCACTGCTGTTTAGCTCCGTCAACGCCCTCCAGCTTTGGGTGCAAGTGCGCAGCCTACCCATTTCTTCCAATATAGCCGTGATGTTGCCCTACTTACTAACAATCATTGCGCTGGCCATCCCGTTCCGGCGCTCCTTACAGCCCGCTGCGCTCACTAAACCATATGAGCGAGGCGAAAATTAGACCGTGGACAGTGATCAGTGGACGGTGAGCAGCAAACAATCATCCGTAACGCCGTACAAACCCAATACCAATGATTGAATACCGCTTACCGCATACCGATGACTGAATACTAAATACATATTATCAAAACAAAGGAGAAGAACAATGAATAAAAAATTATGGTTGTTGTTAACGGCTTTCGTTTTAGCGTTAGCTCTGGTAGCTTGTGGTGGCGGGGGCGAAAAACCCACCGAACCCGCAGACGAACCAGCACCTGCTGAAGAAACCCCCACTGAAGAAGCCATGGCTGAAGAAGCCCCCACCGAAGAAACGATGGCCGAAGAAGCCCCCACCGAAGAAGCGATGGCCGAAGAAGCCTCAACTGAAGAAACCATGACCGAAGAAACGATGATAGAATACCCAGAAATCGAACCAGTCCGGATCGCCTTGGTCATACCTTCAACCAGTACAGATGTTTCCTGGAGCCAATGCATTTTTGATTCCCTCATAGATATTCAAGAACATTATGGGAAAGATGTGGTCGAAGTGGCTTTCACCGAAAACATGTGGAACGTGACAGATGCCTCTGTTGCCATCCGTGATTATGCTGATAGTGGCTACAACCTCATTATCGCCCACGGCGCACAATATGGCACCTCCCTGTTCGAGATTGCCCCAGACTATCCTGAAACCAGCTTTGCCTGGGGCACCACCACCAACTGGGGTGAAGCAGAAGGCGTCGAAAACGTCTTTGCCTATGAACCCCGAGCCGAAGAAGGTGGTTATGTCACAGGTGTCATCGCGGCAAAATTGACTGAATCTGGTGTCATTGGCCTGGTAGGCCCCATTGATGCTGGTGACGCTAAATTGCACACTGATGGCGTCGTCGCTGGTGTAACCGACACAGACCCTGATGTTCGGTTGAACGTCTCCTTCACCGGCTCATTTGGTGACACAGCACTAGCTGCCGAAGCAGCGAATACCCATATCGCCGATGGTGCTGACATTCTCACCGGATCCTCACAGCAAGTTGTGGGTGCCATTAGTGTCGCCAATGATGCTGGCGTATCATGGATAGGCATTCATGCCGACCAAACACCATTGGCTCCTGAAATTGTGAAAGCTATGGTCATCTACGATTGGGTGCCAGCTTTGCTGGATATGATCACAGCCAACCAGGCAGGCGAGTACGGTGGTCGTGTTTTGCAGTTGACACTGGCAAATGGTGGACAACGCATCATATATAGTGACGATTTGCCAGAAGACGTTGTAGAAGCAGCACAGGCTGCCGAAGCAGGCATTATCGATGGCAGTATCACCATTGAGGCGCCACCGCGTAACTAAAATCAAACAACCTCCCGGAAGTGGCTAAGTAGCTTAGGCTGCGACCACTTCCGGGAAGTTTATCGCCGGAATTATGGAACAAGATTAGAACCTAGAGAAGTTGGTAATCCTTAAAAAACAGACATTAAATAATACGACGTCGTCGTTTCCTTACTGTTCCTTGAAACTAACGAGGCAATTCTGCATTTTATTTCATCGTCAATCCTAATCTCATAAAAACCCTTTCAGAGAACCACTATGAGCGAAAACAACAATCTCCTCCCATCTGGTCTACCTCGCATCGAGTCTTTGGAAATGCGTGGCATCGTCAAGAAGTTTCCTGGCGTGCTGGCGAACGACCACGTTGATTTTGATGTGAAAACAGGCGAAATTCACGCTTTGTTGGGCGAAAATGGTGCTGGCAAAAGCACTTTGATGAAAATCCTCTACGGACTTTATCAGCCTGAAGAAGGAGAAATTTTGCTCAATGGGCAGCCCATCAAAATCCATTCACCGACAGACTCCATTAACCACGGCATCGGCATGATCCATCAACATTTCATGCTGGTCGATAATGTCACCGTGGCTGAAAATGTGGCTCTAGGTCTTAAATCGTCTAAGGGATTCCGGCTCGATTTGGATGTGGTTTCTGCCCGGATTCGTGAACTGGCCGACAAGTATGGGTTACAGGTTGACCCCGGCACTATCGTCTCCAAACTAGCTGTCGGGGAACGACAGCGGGTGGAGATTGTGAAGGCGTTATATCGGGGCGCTGCGCTGCTGGTGTTGGATGAGCCAACGGCCGTTCTCACCCCACAAGAAGTTGAGGATCTGTTTGTCATTTTCAGGCAGATGGCCGCCGACGGGCACGCGCTCATCTTCATCTCACACAAGCTGGACGAAATTTTCGCGCTCACCGACCGCGTCTCCGTGCTGCGCGACGGCAAGATGATTGGCACCGTGCCCACAGCTGATGTCAACAAGACACAGCTCGCCAACATGATGGTGGGGCGTGAAGTAGTACTCACCCGGGATCGTCAGCCGATGGAAACTGGCACTGCCCGGTTAGTTTTGGAAAACGTCAACGCGGTCAATGAAGATGGCAAGCCCGTCCTCAAAGATGTCAGCTTTGCCGTGCAATCGGGCGAAATTGTGGGGGTCGCGGGCGTATCGGGGAATGGACAACGGCCGTTAGCCGAAGCCATTGCTGGTCTACAAAAAGTAAAAAACGGCCGTATACTCCTGGAAGGCAACGATGTCTCCAATCTATCTCCGGCACAGATGTTTAATGTCGGTTTATCCTACATTCCCGAAGAACGCATGCACGATGGTTGTATCAAAGACTTCTCTGTCGCCGAAAACGCCATTTTGCAAGATCACGTCCACGAGCCATTTAGCAAAGGCATTTTCCTGAACTTCCAAATTATTGCCCGCCATGCCCAAAAATTGATTTCTGCCTTCAATGTCAAAACGCCTAGCCAGGAAACGCTCATCAAAAACCTGTCTGGCGGCAATATCCAGAAGCTCATCCTGGCACGTGAATTGGCCCGCGAACCCCGGGTCCTCATTGCTGCTCAGCCAACTCGCGGCGTAGACATCGGCGCCACCGAATACATTCACGGGCAATTGCTGCGCCAACGCGCCAAAGGGTTAGCCACCCTGCTCATTTCTGAAGATCTGGACGAAGTGAAAGCAATGTCAGATCGAATCGTGGTATTGTTTGGCGGGGAAATCATGGGCATCGTCAACAGCAACGAAGTCACCATTGAGCAGCTAGGGTTGATGATGGCAGGGGAAACGGCACAACAAGTATTTCATTCGTAGCCCTGTTTGTAGTGCGCCACATTTACATAAACACCCTGAGTTCGTAGTGCGCACTTCAGTGCGCCATGTTTTACGCGCTAAAGCACGTACCACAAACAAACCTGCGCCATTATGCTTTATATCCACAACATCACCCTCGTCACCCCTGAAAAAACAATTCACGACGCCACCGTTGTCAGCGAAAACGGCCGTTTCACCCAAGTTGGCAACGCAGCAGAAATAAAGCCACCCGCAGGTGCCACAAAAATTGACGGTCACGGCGGCACCCTCGTGCCCGGCTTCATTGATTTGCAGCTCAACGGCGCCTTTGGCCACGATTTCACCACCCACCCCGCCACCATCTGGAACGCTGCCGCAGGCTTGCCTCGCTGGGGTGTAACCTCCTTCTTGCCCACCATCATCACCTCGCCCCGCTCCCAAATTGAAAAAGCACAAGCCGTGATGCAAAACGGCCGTCCCCCTCACTTTCAAGGAGCAGAGCCGTTAGGACTACACCTGGAAGGTCCCTTCCTCAATCCACAAAAAAAAGGAGCCCACAACCCCGCCTACATCCGCGAACCAGACTTAGCCTGGATAACAAACTGGTCACCAGAAACGGCCGTTTCACTTGTCACCTTAGCCCCAGAACAGCCCAATGCCCTGGCAGCCGTAGAAACACTGGCATCTCAAGGCATCGTGGTTAGCGCTGGCCATTCGCTGGCAACATATGACCAGGCGAGAGCCGGCTTCGCCCACGGCGTGCGCTACGGCACCCATCTCTACAACGCCATGCCGCCCCTCGGTCAGCGCGAGCCCGGCCTCATCGGCGCCTTGCTCGACAGTGACAGTATCGTCGCAGGCATCATCCCCGACGGCATACACATGCACCCAGCCATGGTCAGACTGGCCTGGACGCGCAAAGGCACCCAGCTCAACATAGTCACCGACGCCATGGCAGCCCTAGGCATGCCTCCCGGCAGCTACCCACTCAACGATTTCACCGTCACCGTCACCGAACACGACGCCAGACTCCATGATGGCACTTTGGCAGGCAGCATTTTAGACATGGAAACGGCCGTTGCCAACTTCATCCACTTCACCAACTGTACCCTAAACGAAGCCATCACCACCGTCACCACCACCCCCGCCAACCTCCTCAACCTGCCCGACCGGGGTCGCATCGCCCCCCACGCCATCGCCGACGCCGTGTTACTCACCCCAGACCTCAAAGTTGACCTGACCATTTGCGCAGGCCACATAACCTATCAAAAAAGATAAATGACAAACAACCCAAGACCAATTACCTGATCACGCCTTTCACCCGGAGCGTCTGCAGCACAACCTGCTCCCAGGGCGTGTCCGTAGTGAGCGGAATGTAGTGGATGGAACGATTGGCACAGTAAACGGCCGTTTCCGTTTGCCACTCCTGCACTCTTTGCCCATATTGCTCGAGGGTGGTGGCGTCAAGAGTAATTTCGGCATCCTGACCCGTTTCCAAATCAACCAGTTTGAGATCGCCGGTGAGGAGTGGCTCTAATTCATCAGGGCTGAGAACATGGAGCAGCCCCACTTCATAACCGCGCGATTGCAAGACATTGAGACCATCTTGAAAGCCATTGGGAGAGAGCAAATCGCTGAAAACAAACAACAGCCCCGGACGGCTGGCGCGTTGCGCATATTGGCGCAGCGATTGGTTCAAATCGGTAATGCCAACCGCTTTGCCCGTCTCCAAAAATTGGAGCAAGCGCAACATGTTGTGCCGCCCCCGGAACGGCCCCCATTGTTGATTTCCCCCACTGTTGAGCAGCGTCACCGTCAGTAAATCGCCAGAGGTCAGGGCAATGTGACCCAATGCACCCGCCAGACGCAAAGCATAGGTCAGCTTATGTTCATCGCCAGCTTCCGGCCAATCCATGCTGCCGCTGCCATCCACGAGCAAATGAACAGACAAATCTTCTTCTTCTTCAAGCAGCTTAACAAACGGCCGTTCTAACCGGGCATACACATTCCAATCCAGGCGCCGTAAATCATCACCCTTGGTGTAGTTGCGATAATCAGCAAACTCGATAGAGGTGCCACGCTTACGGCTGCGCCGGTCACCCTTCATCACCCCCACGCGCACCCGTTCAGCAACCAGATTGAGCTGTTCGAGTTTGTGAAGGGTGGTTTCGTCAAAGAGATTCATAACGCTTGAGGAAGTAGATTTCTAATTAAGGGCAGCAGCACCATCGCGCACACTCCCCTGTTCACTGCGCACGCGGAACAGATTCAATTAGATTCTTGATTATATCATCAGTGGGCACACCTTCTGCCTGACCTTCAAAATTGAGCAGGAGGCGATGCCGTAAGGCGGCTGGAGCAACGGCCGTTACGTCATCAAAGCTGACATTCACGCGGCCATCGAGCAGAGCCGTAATTTTGGCACCTAACACCAACGCTTGCGCCCCACGGGGGCTGGAACCGTAACGCACGTAGCTGTTAACCATCGGGGTAGGCGTATCACCAGGATGCGTAGCCACAATCAGGCGGCTGACAAAATCTGTCACATTGCTCGGCACGGGAATTTGACGGGCAAGTTGCTGCATGGCGATGATCGTTTCCCCAGAAACGGCCGTTTCTGCTTCAGCCATTACTTTTCCCGTCGTGCGCGTCAAAATCTCCGTCAACTCATCGGGAGAGGGAAAACCAACATTGATTTTGAACAGAAAACGGTCTAACTGAGCTTCTGGCAGCGGATAAGTACCTTCTTGCTCGATAGGGTTCTGCGTAGCCAGCACAAAAAACGGCTCCGGCAGCGAATACGTATGATTCGACACCGTGACAGTATGTTCCTGCATTGCTTCCAGCAGTGCTGACTGGGTTTTAGGCGTAGCCCGGTTAATTTCATCCGCCAGAATTAAGTTAGCAAAAACTGGACCTTGCTGGAAACGAAACTGACGCTGTCCAGCACCCGTATCTTCCATGATATCCGTGCCAGTGATGTCAGCGGGCATCAAGTCTGGTGTGAACTGGATGCGGCTAAAATCAAGGCTCATCGCCTGAGCAAAAGTACGTACAAGCATCGTCTTACCCAGCCCGGGCACACCTTCCAGCAGCACATGACCACCACTCAACACACCAATCAGCGTATGCCTGACAACGTCCCGCTGTCCAACAACAACTTTGGCGACCTCAACTTCAATATTCGCCGCAATTTCACGAAATTCCGTTACGGATAAATCAGCAACCACTGCAACTGAATCTGTCATACAAACACCTTTGTGACTGGGTATCCCAGGTCATTTTTAACAATTGACTTGGATCCACAATAAAATCAACCCTGCTTAATTTGCTTTCGTAAATGTGCCACAAAAAACTAACTAACTGTTTGAGCAAAAAGGGTGCAGATGATTATGGCTCCAAAGAAGAGAAATAATCTCGGATGTAGCCTTTCATGCCCAAAGGAATGTAATCATCGACAAGTGCTTCAGAAGCCGCATGGCGATAATCACCGAATACCTGATCGTAGGGAACCGTGGCGCCTTCGTTGCCGAATTCGGTAGGCGTTTCGCTGAGGAGGGCACCGCAACTAGCTGGATCGGCGATGCATTCAGAGGGCAGTTCAATTTGCACGCCTTCTTCGCCACTGAGATCGCGGAACTCTGGCACAAAGACGCTTTCAGCATGCCCACCACCTTTGCTGATACCACCAGAGCCTGACTCGCCTTGACCTTGTCCTTGACCCTGTCCTTGCCCTTGACCCTGTCCCTGTCCTTGACCTTGTCCCTGTCCTTGCCCTTGACCCTGTCCTTGACCCTGTCCCTGTCCTTGACCCTGCTGCCCTTGACCCTGCTGCCCTTGACTAGATTGGTTGCCTTGCGCGGTTTGGGTTCCTGTTTGCCCCTGGTTTGGTTGTCCGGCCTGGGCCACAGATTGGCGACCCTGAGCCAGCTGCCCAGCGGCGGTTTGGGCTTGTTGGGAGGCGACGTTTTGTTGGGCACGCTGCCGCAATGTACCTGAAGCGTCACGTAGCGCTTGCTGGGCGGCAGCAGCATCTCCGTTTTGCAGCGCCTGAGCCGTTTCGGCCAACTGTTGTGCCAGTTCATCATCAACGCCAGACAACGCGGCTGCCGCTTCCATCAAATCCTGAGCCAATTCAGCCTGTTCTTCCGGGCTGAGCTGCGAGAGATCAGCTGCCAATTGGGCAGCAGCAGTGGCAGCGCTCAGCAGATCACCATTTTGCAGGCTTTTGCCTAGCTGTTGCCCGGCACTGTTTTCTGCCAATGGCTGCCCCACTTCTTGTAGGCGCTGCCGGAGTTCGTCTATGCCGTTGTCGGCAGCCAGCTGGTGCAGGTCTGCCTCTGCCTCGGAGAGGGTGGCGATGGCTTGCTCTTGAGAAGCATCGCCGGCCTGAAGTCCTTCCAGTGCGCTTTCAACGGGTTCAAGCAGCTCTTCTTTTTGCTCTTCGCTCAGGATCGGATTCTCAAGGATTTCTTCTTGAATGTTTTCCAATGCTTCAATTTGGTCGGCAATGGCCTCTTCAACGGCGCGTCCTTTTTTGAGGACGTTTTCCTGGGGGTTAGGCAGGTAAACCGCCAAAATCAGCAAGGCGACCGAAATGAGCAGGAAGAACCAATCGCGGCGGTCAAGGCGATAGGGTAAATCTCGTGGGGTATCGATATGACGGGCAGCGGACAGTGTATCTGCAAGCTGCGCTTGGGCGATGTCGGCGGGGACAATCAGAGCCCCATCGTGGATTTCAACGGCCGTTATCGCTCGTTCCTTGAGCCCAAATTGTTTGTCGGCAAAGGCGGCCTGCTCGCGCACTGAGCGTCGTCGCGCCAGGAGAGCCACCAAGCCGACCAACAGCCCCCCGAGACCCAACCCTACCGCCGCGTAGGCCACTTGTTGATTATCTAAAAACGGCCGTAAGCGAGATGCTGTCGCTACCACCACGGCCAACATCAAGCCAGCCAGCAAGGCGCGTGGCACCCACAACAAGCCATCTCGTCGTTGAGAACGGCGGTGCCATGCGTTGAGCTGTTGTAGCAATGTTTGGAAAGATGGTTTTGTCATCGCTTCAAATTAAAGCACAAAGATTAAAGGTTGTGAGCCGTGCAGCTTTTCAATCTGTAATCTTTACTGGTTCGCAATCTGGCGCACTTTGCGCACACTCATCCAGTATAAAAGCAAAGCCAACAGAATATAAACAATCAGGAAGATCCACCATGGTGAGGGGAACCAAAAGGTTGTACCGCCAAAAGATTGGTTGAAAAAGAACAAGGAATCTTCTTCAATCAAAACCATGTCGCTGGCAAGGAGTGCCCCTGGCAAATTAACTGAGGCAAGCAATAAGGAGCCATACAGTATCAACATCTCCTGCACCCAACTCGAGGACATACTGGCGAAAAACAAGTCGGAAAATATACCAGCTATCATCACGCCGAAGGGAATGCCAACCACAAAAAACAGAATGCCAGCAAAGGTTATGAAGCTGGCAGATTGCGTGCTGCGCATGAGGCTAGAGCAATAGAGACCCCACAGCGTAAAGGTCACGGCTCCCGTAAAAATGATCGCCTGCGATATAACTAATTCCAGTCCAGAAACGCCGCCCAACAAAAAGGCCACACTTTGCAAAGGAATGGAGGCCAACAAGAGCAGAAAAACGTAGCTCAGGGCAGAAATCAGCTTCCCTGTGACCAAATTCTTACCCGTGAGCAGGGTGGTTCGCAGCAAATCAAATGTTTGACGCTCTTTCTCGCCACTGACAGCACCGACGGTAAACGATGGTCCCACAAAAACAACCATGAACACTTCAACCGCCAAGACGCCAGCAAAGACAGCTTTCCCCGCATCCCGAGTATTGGGTCCAAACATGGTGCCCGCAGAAGCTGCAAAGCCGGCATAAATGAGGGTGACAAGGATGCTCAAAGCCAACAAGTAGACAGTCAACACCACAAAAGCTCGGCGACCCCGCATGCGGCTGCGCAGTTCTTTCATAGTCACTGGGTTTTGGCGCAGAGATTGGAAGCGTTTTTTCTTTGGTTTTGTTTGTGTCAATTCAGTCATAACTTTAATGGTTGCGGGCAGCGAGCAGCAAGTGGCGGTTAAACTTGCCACCTGCAACTTGCAGCACGCTCTGAAATCATTCCGTTCTCAAAATCTTTGCTTGCCGATACAGTCCCAGCCAAACGGCCGTTATCAGCAAACTATAAATCACAATAGGCATCAGCATAGGCAGCAGCATAGCGGCTAACCCATCCAGTTCAGCAAACCAAACCACCGCCAACCATATATAGCTGCTGTTAAAAATTTTCATCAAAACAATGATGCTGTACGCCGCTACCAGCGCCACCATGGCAGTGCGAGCTAGCGTGGAAACATAGACGCCCACACAAGCAGCAAAGATAATTTCCACCCAGGGGTGCAGCATGACTACCAGCCCCATCACGCCTGCCAACCACATCAAATTGTTGCCAAACACCGGCTGCGCAAAAGCGACGATGCCTCCTTTCAGCAATGTCAGGGCAAACAAACCAAGCCAGATGCGCAGCCGTGACAGCGACCCAAACACTTTTGCCAGAAAAATCGAGCGCATGGACAGTGGCGTAGTGCGCAAAATGTCCCAGGTGCCCGCCGCACGTTCCTTGCTGATAGTGGGTGCGGTGAGGACGGGTACCATAATTTGCACGTAAAGGGTAACGGCCGTTATCAGAAATCCAGGTAAGCAGGTAAGACAAGTCTCAGCAAACAGATTGTTATTGACAGCAAACAGCGCTGGATTGATAATGCTGCTGCACAGACCCGATGAAATCGCACCTATGACGATAAACGGCGAAAAACGGGCGAGCTGCTGATAAAACGAGTTAGGTGTGCCCCAGGAGGCACCCGTCTCCCGCAAATACACCGGATTTCGCTTCAATGCCTGCCACTGTCGGTACGGGTTCAAGGCTGTATCCTCCGAGTGGCAGCGTAGCAGAATGGTAGCATGATAGAGGAACCAGGCACAACATGATCAAAAAAGTCGGCATTCATCTATCTTTTATTCCTAATTGACAATGCCCTGCGTAACATGCAGGAATACATCTTCCAAGTCGCCAGTTTCTTCCTGGAAGGCAAACAGTGGAATACCCTGAGCCACAATATCCGCAAGCAATTTTTGCAGTGCAGCATCATCGCCGCCAAAGTTAATACGGACAGTATCGATGGGCAGATTCAGTTCAGTGCCAGGTGTGATTTGATGCACATTTTCATAGCCCACCAGGAACTCTTGCAAGGGCAAGGTATCGCCAAGCACGCGCATCTGAATGAGGCGGTGGGCGCTGAGCTGCTCCCTCATCTTAGCCATGTCACCATACGTAAGGAGCCGCCCCGCTTCTACAATGCCAATGCTAGTGCAAATATCGGCCACCTCAGACAAAATATGAGATGAGAAGAAGATGGTTTTGCCCATGTTCTTCAGTTCGAGCAGCAGTTCACGCATTTCAATGCGGGCGCGGGGGTCAAGACCACTGGCTGGCTCATCCAAAATGAGAACTTGCGGATCATGGGTCAAAGTTCGTGCCAGACACAGGCGCTGTTTCATGCCTCGGCTTAAGCTCTCAACATACGCCTCTTTTTTGTGTCCTAAATCAACCAATGCCAGCAAATCATCAATCATGCCTGCCCGCGTTTGTGGAGGAATGTCGTAGCAGGCTGCAAAAAAGTCGAGATATTCCCACACTTTCATATCATCATACACGCCAAAGAAATCTGGCATGTAGCCGATGGCACGGCGCACGCCGCGTGGATCGTCGCTCACAGAGCAGCCCGCCACCCACGCTTTGCCCGCAGTCGGTTTGAGCAGGGTGGTGATAATGCGCATGGTGGTGGTTTTGCCCGCACCGTTAGGGCCGATAAACCCAAACACGCCTCCCTCTTCGATGGTCAGATTGAGATCGTCGAGGGCGGTGAGCGCCCCATATTTTTTTGTAAGTCCTTGAATTTCGATAATAGTTGACATAATTTTAATTTACGATTAACGATTGATTTGGTTAGGTACTTGTCAAAAATTGACACTTAACCATTGACACTTATTCTAGATTACCGCTGAGGCTTGGGAAAAACTGGTTAATATACAGATCTTGCTGCCCTGTATTTTGCAGGCGCAAACGGACGGTGTTCTCTTCGTCCAGGAACCGGTATGGGTCAGGAACGGCCGTTTGCCCCCAATCAGCATCGTCTAAATCAAGCCACTCTTTCGCTTGCCAATCCCACAAACGCACGGACGGGCTAGGCATATTATTGGACTGCTCGTCCAGGCTCTCTAAATGCACTTCGATGTCTGTGACAGTCAGGCCAGCCAATTCACGCCAGGGTGTAAATTCAACTTCCATCCAGGATGAACCTGGCATATAGAAATCCATCGCCGATTCACCATACATGTTATTGCTACCCAAGATTGTCCAGTTGAGCAAAGTTAACGGAACCACTATCTGGGTTTCTTGCAATTGACCTCGCAGGGGAACCTCAAGCAGATACAATGTGGTGGCAGAGGAACTAAAGGGGTAATCCTGAACGGCCGTTTCTAATTGTGCTTCATCTGTCCAGGCGGTCAACATTAAACTGTTGTTAGGGGGAACGGCATAACCAGACAGGTATTCTTCCTCCAAGGCCTGTAATAATTGATACTTAGACAAAGCCACTGGTTCAGAGTAAAAATCTTCCGTTCCCACAATAGCGGCAGCATTTTGCATCAAAGCCGAACCGTAACCAGAGGGATTGATGGGAGCCAAACTTGATTCATTGGCGGAACCCACAGTTTCTGAGGCAGAACGCTCTTGCCCAGGATCTAAATCACCTAATTCCAAAACATGGGGGCCAACAAACAGCACCACATTTTCTAGCATTTGCTCACTGTCATTGCGAATGGTGGCTGCTAATTCAATCTTGCCATCTTGTGTTATCAGAGAGGCTTGGCCAGTCAGGGGCGGCGCCGTTCTAATACTTTCTGCCATAAACGTTTCTAAACCGCTGACATCTACCCGCACATCCGTTAGAATCACTTCACTGTCACGGGTGATCGCTGCTAAAGATGGATTTTCACTGTAATCCGTTAAGGGTTGAACCATGCTATCTGCCGGGAGTACCACATCATAACTTTGGCGGCGAGGAGAATAAAGGCCAAGCAAGGTGTTCACACGCATATCTTCGCTGCCCACCTCTCCCGTAACCACAGATACCTGGTTAATGATGGTGTCATTGCCTTTCAATTGAAAGCCGGTCAGGTAAGCTAACCCTGTAAAAATCAAAACCATGACGGGAATCGTCACCCATGCCAGTTCGCGCCGATTTTTGCGCCTAAGCACCCAATAGTTGACCGGCCCCATAACGATGACATAAACGAGTAAATAAGCAATTAATTGCAGCACATGAGGCATTGCCAGGACAGGCAAACTAGAAACAGCTTCTACAGCCGACCAACTATTTTGAAAACCACTCGCCCATGGTAACAAAGTCGGGAGAGAGTTAGCCACTTCTGCCCACACTATTTCTGAACCTGACCAGTCGAGTAATGGTGCCAAACTGGGATCGAGCGCTAAAAAGAAGACATTTCCTTTGCCAAACGGCCGTTTGGCCAACAAAGGCAAGCCATCTTCATGTAGCAGCATTTCTCCATTGGTTAAGCTACTTTTGGTCACAAGATAGGGACCTGGGTCACGGAAAGGCTCGCCAGTGAATGTGTGCAAGGCTGGCAAATCCGCCATCATCTCGCTGCTCGTGATAGCCACAGGCAAGATGTCTGACAAAGATGCAGCCGTTTTTTGCCAACCTGCGCCACCAGCCACAACAATTTGCCCCCCCGTGTGGAGCCATTTCTCCAGGGCATCACGCTGCCCGGCATTCAATTGACCGGTATCGACATCATGTAATACCAGTACGTCTAGCCCATTCCATGCAGGCGGTAAATCAGGCAAATCTTCTAGTTGAAAATAGGCCACGGCAGCGTTGCTGCGATCACCTGTCACATCTTCCAGATAATCGAGGTTGCCTGGCATCGGCGTCACCACACCATAAAGTAAATCTCCTTGTGCTTGTTGGCTGAGGGGATTTGAGGTGCTTTTTAGGAGAGAACGGCCGTTTTCATCCAACAATTCTACGGTCAGATCCAAAATGAACCCACCCGGATAGACATACATGGGCACCCGTTTGTTAGATTGGGTCGGTAGAGAAACAGGCGTACTGTAAACCACTCGAGGCCCTGATCCAAAGTCACCCTGAATGATACGGAGTTCTCCTTCAATCAAGGCACCCTCATTCGTCAGCGTCACAAAAACAGGCAGCAAGCCATTTTCTTTGTAATAGCCATCAAAGCCAGCCTGAACATCCATCGTCAGGCCACCCGTATTTTGAGCCGCCACAGGAAAGGCAGACAGCACAAACATGGCGATTAACACAACAAGAATCAAACGAGAAAGAGATTTCAAAGTCATATTCAACACTGATTTCATAATGCTGCACTTCTCCTTTTACAGAAGAAACACCGTCCATTACAATTTTATGACACAAGTCGCTACAATCATAGTAACCGTCTAAAACTTACTCTCCGCTTTTCAGGAGTAAAGGTCACTTGAAGCGCATCCATCCATGCCGTAACTTATTTATGAATGCACACATCGTTCCATCAGAGATCATCGGTAAGCGATAATCCATTATCAGTTAACTGTTCACTGATACCCGGCTAGTTTAACCGATTCTGGTAACAATGAGAAACACAAAGCCCACACTTTTCATAAGGTATTCATGAGTAGACATTGGGATTCCTGAGTAGGTGATTAAGCAAACGGCCGTTTTCATGACATCTAAGTCAGAAATTTGTTTCAATTCAATAGGAATAGATCACGTTCTTTTATACTAAATTGAAATTTATTTGGCGAGAGGCAAAATTTAGCCTCTGCCCCCAATTGATCTATACTTTAATGTATCTTTAAGAAGGAATTTTCAGATGGAAGAACAAGAAGTAAACACAACACATGGAACGAGTGGCAACTTTTTACGCGGTATTGTCCTGATGCTCCTCATCATCTTTTTGGTGGTGGTAGCGATAGCGTATGGTGTCATCACCAGTATCAATAAAGTAGATCAAGGTGTCGTCACCCCCGTTGAAGATTTAGTGCGCAGCCTCATTGTGCCCGCCACCCCAGTCTACATCCCCAGTCCCACCACAATCGTCAACCAAATCAACGACCTATCGCGGTTAGAAACAGCTTCAATTGAATTAGAGAAAGTCGTCACCGCCGAGCGCAATACAGATGCCCTATGGGGTATTTTAGGCGAATCGATGGTCTTTGTGGCTCGTGGCAAAGTGATTGCCGGAGTAGATTTCGCAGAAATGACAGTTGATGACATCCAGGTCTATGGGCCAGACACAGTGATGATCCACCTGCCAGCCGCCAAAACCTTTGACGATCTGCCTGCCCTGGACACCGAACTTTCATATGTTGCCAACCGCAACACCGGCTTGTTAGCTCGTCCAGAAAGAGACTTGGAAACTGAGGTGCGCCAACTGGCAGAAACAGAAATCCGCATGGCCGCCAAGGAAAGCGGCTTGGTCGATTTGGCCAACACCAACGCCCAAGATTATATGCGTGACTTTTTGATGGGTTTGGGCTTTGAAAATGTGACATTCACGGAAGAGACCCCGCCCGCACCAGAGGAAGAATACATTCAAGAAGTGCCAAAAGGCTACGTGTTGGTGACCATCACGCCGGCGTCTCCATGAGCCGTGACCGGAACACTGGTCACGGCAGCCATGTCAGCCAGCCGCCGTTAACCTTTATACTTCAATCTTCCGTTCTAAAGTAGCCAATGCCCTTTCGAGCTGCGCCTGGCGCAAACTTGTAGTGACATCACCACGGGTGCGCTCCAGCACCGCCCGCACCGTATCCGTGCGCCGCCGCAGACCGCCAGTAATCGAATCATTGAAGTCAAAAGTGACCAGAAGGCTGTAGACATTGTCCATCATATCGAGCAGCCGTTCCGCTTCATCACTGTGGCCATGGCGGATAATGTCAAGAATGCGCCGACGTTGTTCGGTGGCTGCTTCCGCCAGGCCATTAAGCCAGGTGTTATTTTCAGCCCCCAGTTCTTCTGGTGTGGGTAACGGCCGTTCTCGAATCATAGCGTAGGTCAAATGAGCTTCTACATACTCCTTGATAGCATCTTGAGTATAGCCAGCATAATACAGCATCGGATAGTCAGCCACACCTGCCACCATCGTCTCTTTCGCCTCACCCAATTCAACCAGCAGCGCATCAGCCGTTTCCCATTCACTACGATGCATCGCCCGAATCGAACGCGCACACAAACTAATGAGCGTCCGCGACCGCTGATACGCCTGATCCCGGGCGGCGTTCACCTGTTCAAACTGCTCTCGAATCTCTTCCGCTAAAGTTTCAAGCGTATCCATATCATATCCTTTTTTGAGGTTGGAGCTGGGAAACGAGAGATGATACCACCGGGAACCATCGCCAATCTCCACCCTCCTTTACCATTCACTCCGCATGATCCCCGCCATCTTTGCCATCTTTGCCATCTTCCTCCGCTTCGCCGGGTGGAAAACGGAAGAACTGGTCAGCAATCGACATCGGCATACGAATCTCACCAAATTGACGTTCATAGTTAGAGATATTTTGCGCTAAAGCGTGCTGCAGCATTTTAGCATGCATCGGCGACATGATGACCCGTGCCTTAACCTGGCCTCGATTAGAACGCGGTAGAACTTGGGCAAAATCTAAAACTAATTCAGCAGGAGTGTGGCTAATAAAGGCCACATTCGCATACACGGCCTCTACTTCCTTGGGAATATCAATACTGATACGTTTTCCCTGTCGCTTCTGTGGCTGCTCCGGCTTTTGTGATTCGCTCATGGATAAACTCCTCAATCATTTTCTTACGTGGCCGCCTAAAAATTACGCCCCGTTTTTCACGGGTAAAGGCCACTTGCAGCGCATTCATCAATTCCATCACGCATTTACGGATGCGCACTTCAGGTAATCATACCCGGAAGCCAGTCAATGTGCGAAATGAAACACCTGAAACGACAAAAACCCCTGCCCCTCCCTGGTCAATTCTCAAATTAGCAATCCCCCCAGGAACAAAGATCCTCACCAGCTATCTCTCACCAAGCCATCCTGTGTTACAATGGGCATGTGTCTAGCGAAGCTGTAACCGAGGGAGATCGAGTCGATGGTAAATTTTGAGATGGTTGACCATACAGCAGATTGGGCGATTCGCGTCTGGGGACAAGACCTGGCCGATTTACTCCGCCAGGCTGCCCTGGGGATGAACAGCTTGATGGTAGGGCAAGCCACGTATCCTGAGTTTGTCAAAAAGCATCTAGCTTCAAAAAGTTCAGCCAGCAACATCACACGCACCCTCACGCTAGACGCCTTCGACAGAGAAACCCTCTTAGTCGATTGGCTCACGGAACTTGCTTACTTCGCAGAAATGGAACAACTCATCTTTCCAGTCATCGAATTGACCCATGTCACGCCAACCCATTTGAATGCCAAAATTCAGGGCAGCCCGGTGGCAGCCCTGGTCAAACACATCAAAGCTGTCACTTACCACAACTTGGCAATCAGCGAAACAGATACCGGCTTAGAAGTCACTATCGTTTTTGATGTGTAGGGATTGTTTTGATGACCAAAAAGCTCCAAGACAAAGGGACAAAGGTAACCCAATTCGTTGTGCCGTTCACTTCTGGTGCCTTTGCCATCAATTTGGGGTCAAATTAGGCGGTAATTATGGAACGCAAAGCCTGCAAACGCATTGCTCCCTTCATTTATGAGATTCCGGCAGAGTATCGTGGCGATATGCGCGTACCTGCCCGATTTTATGCCGACAGCAAACTGCTTGACATGGCTCTCGGCGATAAAAGCCTCGATCAACTCGTTAACAGCGCCACCATGCCCGGCATCGTCAAATATGCCCTGGCCATGCCCGATATTCATCAAGGCTACGGCTTCCCCATTGGCGGCGTCATCGCCACAAAATTGCCTGATGGGGTCATTTCTCCTGGTGGCGTGGGCTACGACATCAACTGCGGGGTCAGGCTGTTAGCCACCCACCTAGACCAGGAAGAAATCGCGCCTCACCTGAGCGAATTAGCTACTGTGTTGCAGATGAATTGCCCCAGTGGTGTGGGCAAAGGGGGCAAGATTCGTCTCCAGAAACGTGAGTTGGATCGACTGGTGGAACAAGGGGGGCAATGGGCGCTCCAGAATGGGTATGCCACTGAAATGGATTTGGAACGCACGGAGGAAAACGGCCGTTTACCTGGAGCAGACGCCTCCAAAGTCAGTGAACGTGCCAAAAAGCGCGGCCTCGACCAAATCGGCACCCTGGGCGCGGGCAACCATTTCATCGAAATGGACGTAGTCGATGAAATCTTCCATGAGCAAGCAGCGCAGCGCATGGGATTATTCCCCGGCCAAATTGTGGTGCAAATTCATTGCGGATCATGCGGCTTTGGTCACCAAGTTTGCACAGATTATGTCAGGCAGTTCCAGCAATCAGGACATCCGCACGGCATCCAGCTGCCAGACCGTGAGTTGGTCTGTGCGCCACTCAGCAGTGTTGAAGGACAAGATTATCTGGCTGCCATGAAAGCGGCTGCCAATTACGCCTTCGTCAACCGGCAAGTACTCACCCACCTCATCCGCCACAGCTTTGAGCAGGTGTTAGCTGGCACCAGGCTGCGCTCCACCATCTACCAGATTTACGACATCGCCCATAACATGGCAAAAATCGAAACACACGAAGTGGATGGCAAGCGAATGACATTGTGCGTACATCGTAAGGGTGCCACCCGCGCCTTTGGTCCAGGATCTTCCGTGCTACCAGCGGCATACCGTGACATCGGCCAGCCCGTATTGGTGCCGGGTTCCATGGGGACTGCCAGTTGGGTGCTGGTCGGCACGGAGCAGTCGATGGCGCAGAGTTTTGGCTCCACCTGTCACGGAGCCGGGCGCACCATGAGCCGCCGCCAGGCAAAACGTGCCATTCGCGGTCAGAAACTACGCCAGGAACTGGAGGCCACTGGCATCCATGTGCGTGCAGGCAGTATGCCTGGTCTCGCGGAGGAAGCCCCCACCGCCTACAAAGATGTGGATCGCATCATCGAAGTGGTGCATGGGGCTGGCATTGCCCAAAAAGTGGCCAGACTTGTCCCAACAGCCGTGGTTAAGGGATAGTTTAGAAACGGTGAATGAGACGTGATGTACGATGAGTATGGCATGATTCATCATGTTACAGTTTGCAGGAGAGTGTTGTGAAATTAAACCAGAGTAATATGGGATTAGTCATTGTTGCATTTATATTGGGCGTGATTCTAACTTTGGGAGGCATGACTTTACTGAAACAAACAAATCCAGCGCCCATTGTCATTGTGCCCCCAGAACCAACCGCAACGGCCGTTCCCACTGACACACCAGGTCCCATCCACGTCTACGTAAACGGTGCCGTGGTGCATCCAGATGTCTACACATTTTCATCTGGCGATCTGGCAAAAGATGCCATCGAACAAGCAGGAGGGTTTCACGCGGAGGCAAACCATTCTATGGTCAACCTGGCGCAGCCACTCACACATGGCATGCAGTTGTATGTCCCCTTCATCGATGACCAAAACGCTACCCAAACGCCCCTTCTCATCGGGGCTGCAGAAGAAGAAAATGGGCGGAGTGAGCAAATCAATCTACAATTAGATGATCTGATTAACATCAACAGTGCTGATGCTGCACAACTGGAAACGCTGCCCGGCATTGGAGCCAGCACAGCAGAAAAAATCATTGCCTTTCGGGATGAAAACGGCCGTTTCGCTGCCATTGAAGAAATCATGAACGTCCCCGGCATTGGCCAAGGCAAATTTGACCAACTGAGCGCCCTAATTACGGTTGAGGACAACTAGACAACGACCAAAGCCCAGTCACCCAAACCCAATTTCGTTCACCGTCATTGGTCATTCGTCAAAAAAATATGACACGCGATAACTTTCTCAATATGGCTGCCGCCCGAATCATGAACATCCCCTTCTCATTGTTCATGCGGAAGCCCTTCACACCGCCGCAAAAAGCTATCATTCTTCAGCCCTGCTGCCTGAGCCAGGTGATGCTCACCACACCGCTGTTAGCCGCCTTGAGCAATGCCTTCCCCCACACCCGGTTTGATTGGCTGGTCAGCGAATGGGCGCGACCTGCCATTGCCGGCAATCCACGCCTCACAGAATTAGTGAATGCGGGCACCATTACCATGAAAAACAGCAGCACTACCCTGCTGCACGAATTAGCCCAGCAGCTACGCGAAGAAGCGTACGACACCTGCATCGTTCCCAGCCGTTCTGGTGTCATGTCTCTCTTACCCTGGCGAGCTGGTATCCCACAACGCATCGGGCTTCATGTAAACGGGCGTGGCTTTGCCCATACTCTTGCTATCAAACCCGATGGCACCACCCAACATGCCTCTGAGTTATATTTAACAATCGCCCAAGCAATGGGAGTTGACCTGACAGCAGGCAAGCCCGTGGGTATGGAATTTTATCCTTCAGACCTGGCTCGTACCCGCATCACCCGACGTTTGGTTGAAGATTTAGACTGGCTGGCGGATCAACCGCTGATGATTCTGCATCCGGGGGGCGCCAGCAATCCGTTAACCACAGATCCGCAGAAACAATGGCCGCGTGAGCGTTTTGTACGTTTGGGTAATTACCTGTCCCGAAAATTCGATGCCCGTATTGTGTTAGTTGGCGCTGAATCAGAGAAGGCATTAGTAACGGCCGTTTCTGGCATGATGTCTATTTCCCCCGTCGATTTATCCGGGCAGCTCACGCTGGGAGAGTTAGGCGCGTTATGCGAAGTAGCCGACTTATACGTGGGCAACGATACCGGCCCCACTCACGTCGCTGCGGCTGTAGGCTGCCCCACGTTAGCTATCTTCGGCCCCAGCAACCCAGCTTACTCAAAACCGTATGGCACCAAAGGCAAAGTAGCTGTTTTATGGCAAGAATGGGATAAGAAACGGCCGTTTTCCTGGAGGCACAGCGCTTCCCTCGAAGATGCCATTGCCGCCATAAGCACCCTGATCAATTAACCCGCTCTCCCTGCGCTGACAAAAACCCAGAACTTTGATTGATAGGCTCAGAGCGCACACCCTCGCACCCTCTCGTCATCACCCTCTTGACACTCATGACGCACTGTGTTATATTCCTTCATGATGCAGTGCGTCATAATTTTAAGTTAAAAAAAACTTGCCGCCCTTTTTTACATAGGCAATGAAAAAGAGAACCCCGGAGGTTTATCATGGCTAGAGAAGCAACAATTGAAGTAGAAATCGAAGAAACAGACATTAATTTACAATCCGCCGTTGTAGACAATGTCCACAAAGTATTCCTCGTAGGCTTGGGTGCCGCCGCAATGGCACAAGACGAACTAATCAACTTCATCGACAAACTTGTAACACAAGGTGAACAAACAGAACAAAAAGCCCGAGACACCATTAACAACATAGTTGAATGCCGCAAGAAAAACGTGGAAGATGCCAAGAAAAACGTAGAAGATGTCAACAAAAAGGCTGAAGAAGAAATGGCAAGCCGGATGCAAAGCACATTGAACCGCTTCAACATCCCCAGCCGCAGAGAGATCAAAGCACTCAACGAAAAAATCACAGTTTTATCTAACAAAATCGACGATCTGAATAAAGAAACTGCCAAATAAAAGACTGTCTCGTATTGCGATTCGACAATGCCTACTGCTTCATTATGTCAATCGCAATAGTTAAACAGTCTGGCACCATCATACCCTGGCAATGATTGTTGCCAGACTGTACTAGTCTACAAGAGGTGAGATAATGGCCAAAATTGAAATCATAGAAGAAGAACTCAACGAAGAACCCAATACGCTGTTGGATACAGTTCGCCGTGTATTGATGGCAGGTGTTGGTGTCGTCGTTTTAGCACAAGAAGAAGTTGAAGAGTTTGTCAATAAGCTCATCGAACGCGGAGAAATCGCCGAAAAAGATGGGCGGAAACTCATTAACGACGTTTTTGAAAATCGCAAACAACAAGCCCAAGAAACCAAACAAGCCACGCAAGAAGAAATCGACAAACGGCTTGAAAGAATTTTAGACCGCTTGAATGTCCCGACCCGTAGTGACATTGACATGCTCAATGCCAAAGTAACCGAACTCACAGAAAAGGTCGAAGAACTAAAAAAGAACATCTGACCGTCTAAGAAGTAATCCCCGTTTTTCATGGGTAAAAAGGTCATTTGAAGCGCACCCATCAATGCCGTAACTTATTTGCAGAGGCGCACCTGGTATAAAGTGACGCCCACAGTGTTATCCGGCAACAATTTATTGTCCAGACATTCCCACCGCTTAAGGGAATATAAATGTGGCAACCAGTTACACACCACTCTGGGGCCAAAGAGCTTAGAGGGAGGAAACGTATGTTTTCTCCCTCTGTTTATTTTTGCATCCAGGCTGGTTCTGCTTATAATCTTTCTTATGACGCACTGCTTCATAAGAAAGATAAGATTGCTCAAGGAGTTGGCTCAATGCCTCTAATCAAAAGATATCCCAATCGTAAACTCTACGATACCGAAGCCAAAAAATACATCACGCTCGATGGCATTGCCAAACTCATCCGCGACGGCGAAGAAGTCCAGGTTGTTGACCATACCACAGATGAAGATTTAACGGCCGTTACCCTGACACAAATCATTTTCGAGCAAGAGAAGAAGAAAAGCGGCTTCCTCCCCACCTCTGTGCTGACAGGATTGGTGCAATCTGGCGGGCAAACCCTTAATTCGCTGCGCAAAAGCCTTACTTCGCCATTAGATTTGCTCAATCATGTCGATCTTGAAATCGAAAAACGGCTTGGCGGTCTTGTGGAACGAGGTGAACTGGCCAGAGAAGAGGCCAGCAAACTCCGTGCCAAATTGCTCAGTGATCCCGTGCGCACCACCACAGAAATCAACAGTGCCACCCTGGATGATATTGAACAAGTTGTTCGCGCCAGAGGCATCCCCACAAAAGATGAAGTTGATGCATTGATCACACAGCTAAATGCCCTTACACATAAAATCGACTCGCTAAACACCAAAACGAAATCTACTGAGGAATAATACACTTATGAAACTCCAGGGAAATCATTTCCTTCCTGTGCCGGCTACAACCCTCTGGGCGCTTATCAAAAACCCAGTCACATTAACGGCCATTATGCCCGGCTGCACGGGACTTGTCCCCATTGCTGAGAACCAATACCAGGGTGAGCTAATCATTCCTGTGGGACCCATGGCTGGCACCTACGCAGGCAATCTCACCCTGTCACATATCCTTGAAAATGAGAGTTTAGCCTTCACCTTCACGGCACAAAGTGAAACCGGTTCTATCAGTGGCAACGGCCGTTTACAACTGCAAGCACAAGCCAATGGCACCCAACTCACCTATGAAGGCGAAGCCAAAGTTGGCGGGCAGCTGACAAACTTTGCCACCCCCTTGCTAGAGACCACCGCCCGTTCCCTCATCCGTCAAAGTTCAGAAAACCTAAACCAGATTGTGCAGCCAGACATCACTTCCGTCCCCATGCCCCTGCTAAAAAGCCAGCTCAAACCCACCGCTGCAAACAACCAATTCGGCAATCAACAAACTACCATTCTCATTATCATCGCCCTGGCCGCCATCATCCTATTCACTTTGCTATACTTCTTTAACCACAAACCACCCGACAATTCATAATTCATCCCTCATCCTTTATGAAAGAGCTAATTCCTCACATCGACAGCTGGCTCAGCCACGGTATAACCAACATCGCCCTCGCCACAGTTATTCAAACATGGGGGTCTGCCCCACGCAAAGCAGGAGCCAAAATGGCCATGACCGCTGATGGCCAGGTCTGTGGCTCCGTGAGCGGCGGCTGCCTTGAAGGAACCATCGTTGAATTGGGGAAAGAGGTGCTGGAGACGGCAATCCCCCAACTGCGCCACTTTGGCGTAGCTGACGAGACCGCCTGGGAAGTCGGCCTGTCGTGTGGCGGCACGATTGATATCTTTGTGGAGCAGCTTGATTTGGCGGCCTACCAACTCTTGCGCGACATCACTCTGCAAGACCAGGCAGGAACGGCCGTTACCCTCATCCGTGGAGCAAAAAACCAAGTAGGCAAAAAGTGGCTGCAAGCGCAAAACGGCCGTTCTCTCAACCAACTACCGCCATCCCTCAATCTCCCAAGCTCCAAGCTCCCTCAAACCACCCAGCGCCAGCCACTGTCAGACGAGCTAGAAATCTTCGTGGAACAGTTCCGCCCAGCTCCCACATTGATCATGGTAGGTGGCGTTCACATTGCAGTAGCGCTCACCAGCATGGCAAAAACACTCGGCTTCCGCACCATCGTCATCGATCCGCGCCGGGCATTTGGCAGCGACAACCGCTTCCCTCACGCCGACCACCTGCTCACGCTCTGGCCACAAAAAGCGTTTGCTGAGCTAGAAATTACACCGGAAACGGCCGTTGCTCTGCTCACCCACGACCCCAAAATTGACGATCCTGCTCTCGAAATCGTGCTGCCCAGTCCCGCCTTCTACATCGGTGCCCTCGGCAGCCGCAAAACCCATGCCAAACGAATCACCCGCCTACAACAAAAAGGCATAGACGCCGCCCAAATCAGCCGCATCCACGCCCCCATCGGTCTCAACCTGCACGCACAAACTCCAGAAGAAATTGCCCTCTCCGTCATGGCCCAAGTCATCCAAGCTTACCGTAACCCCTGTTGAGAACAGCGATAACCGCTTGCCGAGAACGTTACGGTACGCGCAAATGATTCAGCTTCATCCGCCAGCAGCAAGCACACCATGAGATTGGCATCAGGACAAATTATCAAAGAGCTACCTACCGCTCACCCTGCATACCCATTCGGATTTTGGGATTGCCAGCGCCAGGCATCGGCGCACATTTCTTCCAGCCCCATTTCTGCTTTCCAGCCCAGCTCATCCCAGGCTTTTTGCGGTGCAGCATAAGCCGCCACCACATCCCCTGCCCGTCTTCCCACTATTTCATACGGGATATTCTCGCCAGTGGCTTTCATAAAAGCATGAACCATTTCTAACACAGAAAACCCAGAGCCTGTGCCAAAATTGTATGCTACCGCGCCGGGATTGTCGGCCAATTTGTCCAACGCTTTGAGATGACCCACCGCCAGGTCGATCACGTGAATGTAGTCACGGATACATGTGCCATCTGGCGTGGGATAATCGTCACCAAATATGCGCAATTTCTCCAATTTACCCACAGCTACCTGGGTCATAAATGGCACCAAATTGTTGGGAACGCCATTGGGATCTTCGCCAATACGGCCACTTTTATGCGCCCCTACGGGATTAAAGTAACGCAGCAAAATGACATTCCATTCGGGATCAGAGTCGTATAAATCCTGGAGCATCATCTCGATGATCCATTTGGTGCGCCCATAAGGGCTGTACGCCACAGTGGGGAAATCTTCGGTGATGGGCACCGTCGCTGGTTCGCCGTAAACGGTACAGGAGGAACTAAACACCATATCTTTGACACCATGTCGCACCATCACTTTGCACAAAACGGCCGTTCCCGCCACATTGTTCTCATAATACAGCAGCGGCTTTTCCACCGACTCCCCCACAGATTTTAATCCAGCAAAATGAATCACAGCCTCAATTTCATGTTCATTAAAGATTGCATCCAACCCATCTTCATCCAACAAGTTCGTTTTGTAAAATGAGATATTTTTACCAGTCAATTCTTCTACACGTCGTAAGGCCACTTCACAACTATTTGAAAGGTTATCAACCACCACAACCTCATGGCCTACATTCAACAGTTCCACAACAGTGTGGCTGCCAATATAGCCAGCCCCTCCCGTTACTAAGATTTTCATAACTACTCTCCTATGCGCTGTTCAAGATTCACAAAAGAAACCAGATACCCTCGCGCCATTCTTACGCGCTAAAGCACCTACGACAAGCTCCTCAAGTTTAAGTTCGTAGTGCGCACTTCAGTGCGCTATTTTTTTTACACGCTAAAGCGCGTACGACAAACCCCTCAAGTTTAAGTTCGTAGTGCGCACTTCAGTGCGCTATTTTTTTTACGCGCAAACCCCTTAAAGGTCTGGTTTGTGTTGGTCGCCGCGGCCTAAGGCGATAGAACGTTGGTAAGCCGCCCAAATGCCACGTGAGATAACCGTGCGCAAGCCACCTTTTTCCATATGGTAAAGCGCTTCGGCTGTGGTGCCCCCCGGCGATGTCACCTGATTACGCAGTTCCGCCACATGTTTATTTGAGCGTTTGGCATACTCCACAGAACCCAGCATCGTTTGCTCAACCAACTTTTGCGATACATGGCGCGAGAAACCCATGTGAACCCCAGCGTCGATCATCGCCTCCATCAGCATAAACACATACCCTGGACCCGAACCACTAAGCGCCGTCGCCATATCCAGATAGCGCTCCTCGTTCATAAAAACCTCTTCACCCAACGAGCCCAGCACAGCCTGTGCCTGTCCTTTATGTAACTCACTAATATCTAAGGTTCCCGTCCAGACGGTGATACCCTGACCAATTTGGGCTGGCGTATTGGGCATCGCCCGCACCACAGAAGCATGAGCGACACTATTGGCCAGTTTCTCAATCGGCACACCAGCTACAATCGAAATCAACAAATCCTGCCGCCGCAGATGACCACGAACGCTAGGCGTCACTCGCTCTAAATTTTGTGGTTTGAATGAAAAGACAACAATTTGTCCATCCTCAGCCGCTTTGCCATTATCAACGGTAATGGCAACACCATAGCGTTCGTTCAAATATTTGAGGCGAGCTTGCCAGGGATCAGCGGCAATAATTTGCTTGGCCTCAACCACTTTTTGGTCTAGCAACCCACGAATCATGGCTTCTGCCATCGCCCCACTGCCGATAAATGAGATTTTCTTATCCTTAAACATAAATGACCTCGATTGACGATTGACAATTTTCAATTGACGATGACGCAAACCGTAATCGTCAATCTTAAATCGTAAATGATCTTTGTCGTTGGGTAACGGCCGTTAACCGTTCCTCATCCACCTCAATGCCCAAACCAGGTTTAGTGGGCACCGTAATGGTACTGTCTTCGCTGTTTAATGTAAAGCGGGTGGCAATATCATGGGCATAATAACGCTCAGTGGCCGAAATATCGCCAGGCAATGTGAACCCCGGCAGCGATGCCAACGCCAACTGAGCCGCCCGCCCCACACCCGTTTCTAGCATACCGCCAACCCATAAACCAACACCCTGTGCCCGTGCCAGATCGTGGATTTTACGCGCTTCTGTCCAGCCAGAGACCCGCGTTGGCTTGACGTTGATGATGTCACACGCTTCTAGCGCCAGGGCATAACGGGCATGGTCGGCAGAGGTGATGCTCTCGTCCAGGCACAGCGGCGTCTGGATGAGAGGACGCAGTTGGCTGTGGTCGTAAATGTCTTCATTGCCTAGCGGCTGCTCAACCATGAGCAAATCCAGGTCGTCCATCGCCTGGAAAAGGGGCGCATCCTCAAGTTTGTAAGCCGAATTTGCATCAAGCATGATGCGCGTCTCAGGAAAACTGTTTCGAGCAGCACGGGCTAGTTCAATATCATGTCCCGGTTTGATTTTGAGCTTGATACGCTGGTACCCTTTCGCTAAATTCTCAGCAATGACCGCCAGCGTCGCGTCAACAGTGGGCTGCGTGCCGATGCTGATGCCCACCTTGACCCGTTCTTTGGCACCCTCAGGGTACGGAGAGGCCAGTTTTTGCGCCACCGAGAGACCATCCCGCTGGGCGGTAATATCCCAAGCAGCTTGATCCAGGGTGGCCTTTGCCAAGGGATGCCCCCGCACCGAACGAAGCCACGCCCCCAAATCTTCTGGCTCTTGTAAATCTTGGCCCAACACAGCGGGAATGAGGAAATCAGAGAGAATATGCCAGGCGGTAACGGCCGTTTCGTAACTGTAGCCCGGATCATTGGTGGCGACACACTCCCCCCAGCCAATCAGGCCGTCTGCATACAGCTTCATGATCAAACAAGCACGCTCAAGCTGCACGCCAAAACTGGTGCCAAACGGACTAACCAATGGCAGAGAAATGTGGAAAAGATCAATTCGTTCAATTTTCATAAAACCCCCTATTTTTCATCGTAAAGGACGCAAAAAACGCAAAGAAAAAGCTATAGGCTACTCAAAGCTCTGCCATCTCAAGGAGTAACGATAAAATATGGAATTGCATCGTCAGCTTCCAGGAACGGCAAGGAAACAACCTCATTGTATTATTTAATTTCCATTCCTCAACAAATCAGCGGCAGCAGACCTGCTTTCGCGCCCAGCCTTTTGGATACAAGCTCTCCACCAAGCCCAGGTGCTGCCGGTAAACACCCAAGCCGACCACATAACCTCGATAACGCAAAATCACGTAGCCTGTGCCACTCACATCCACCACCTGTGCTGCATCCACATGAAAATCCTGACGCGCCATAAACGCCTGCACCTGCTCGGGCTGCAAATCAACGACATTGTCCCTGGCAAAACGGCCGAATTGCATCGCAGCTGCCGTGGTCAACTTGGGATATCTGCCCTCCGTGTGCATAAACAACATGCCCACTGCGTCTGGTTTTGGCTTTTGCGGTGGCTGCTGGTCTCGATTAGCAATGTAAACACCCCGCCGTCCTTCGCGGAAAATGACAAAATCATCAAAATGGGCGAGATCCATGCCAAATCGGTCAGCCAGGATGGTCAGCCATGGCTCTCGCTCTTCTTTGACGTTTTCCCATGGCAGTTCAGCAATGGGCGGCTTTTCAGCCCGCGAACGGGCATCTTCTGTTTTCTCCAGAACAGCCACAAAGAAACCGCCCGTGTCGTTTTGATGCGGCCACACGCGGATGGCTTGGCTCAGGTCTGGGTGGAGTGACTGCCCTTGCCACGTGGTCAGGCCAGGTGAGGTGTGAAGTCCTGGAATGCTGGCAGGCAGCAAACGCACAAATTTCCCATAATCTTGGAGCATGGCATTGACGATGAGTTCGTTTTCCTCGGGGGCAAAGGTGCAGGTGGCATAAACGATGCGCCCGCCAGCTCGGCAACGTTGTACAGCTTTGCGCAAGATAGCCAGTTGGCTGCCCGCCAGCTTCTGTGAATCTTTCAGTGAGACACGCCAGGTGACGCTGCGATCTTTGCGGCAGGTGCCTTCACAAGAACAAGGCACGTCAGCCAAAATTTTGTGGAAAAAGCCGGAGCCTGCTGGGTAATTGACGGCATCCGTAGTCGTTGTGGTCACATTGACCAAGCCAAGGCGGTTGAGGGCGTGGCTGGCAGCACGCATGCGCCCGACGCTACGATCATTGGCAACTATGGTGCCGGTACCCTGGAGCATCACCCCGATTTGGGCAGATTTATTGCCCGGCGCGGCACACAAGTCCAGCGTCCGGTCGCCTGGTTGAATGTCAAGAAACGGCACGGGCAGCAGGGAAACTTCTTCTTGCACGTGGTACAGGCCAGCCAGGTAAGCCCAATGTCGCCCTACCGGAAAGTCGTCAAGCAAACGAAAGCCACCGGGATACCAGGGGATAGGCGCCACGGGTCTGTTTAGCAGTTCTGGTAAAGCTTCGGGGGTGATACGCTGCGGATTGGCCCAGATGGTGGTGGGTAACGGCCGTTTAACCGCCGCCTGAAACGCATCCCAATCATCAATCAGGGGGCGGTATCGGGTGAATGGGACTTCGTCTTTGCTCATAGGTGAACAAATTTAAACTATTTGGGGAGTTATCGCCAATCATCAATCTGCCAACGGCAGCGTCATCGTAAACGTCGCGCCCATACCATCGGGGGAAACGGCCGTTACTGAGCCATCATGTAAATCCACAATCTGCTGCACAATGGAAAGTCCGAGCCCAGAGCCGCCGCTGTGCCGACTGCGGGATTTATCGCTGCGCCAGAAACGGTCGAAGAGGTGCGGCAGTTCTTCCGGGGGAATCCCCGAGCCGGTATCGGTGACGGAGATGTGGACGAGTTTTTTCTCCTGAACGGCCGTTACCAACACCTTCCCTCCCGCTGGCGTGTGCCGAATGCCATTATCCACTAAATTGCCAATCGCCTGCTGAAGTTTATCCACGTCGCCATTGATGATGAGGGACATAGCTCGCATGGGTGCCGGCAGTTTGATGCCTTGCGCATGTGCCAGCGGCGTCATGCGGCTGATAACCATGTCGATGATGTCAAACACATCCACGTTTTCCTTGCAAATGCGCAGGCGGCCGGCGTCAGCCAGGGACAGCAGGCGCAAATCTTCAATCATGCGGATGAGACGTTGGGTTTCGCCATGAAGTTCGTCCAACTCGGCAGCATTGGGCTGAATGAGGCCGTCAAGCATCGCTTCTAAGTTTGAATTCATGACGGTGAGCGGCGTGCGCAGTTCATGAGCCACGTCTGCCACCATTTGGCGGCGCACTTGTTCCTGCTGCTCCAGGTCAGCTGCCATCTGGTTGAATGATTCAGCCACCCGCCCCACTTCATCACGGGATTTAACAGGCACGCGTACGGACAAGTCACCCTGGGCTAGGGTTTGGGTTGCTTCACGTAACTTGGATAACGGCCGTGTGATCTGGCGCACCAATACCGTGCCCACAATGATCGCCAAAATCATGGTGGCAAAGATTGCTTTTTGCACACCCCGACGCACTTTTTGCAAAAACAGCAGGCTGACGGTTTCAGCATCGGTCGGAATTAAGGCTTGAACAAAATTGTTGACAATGATTTCTCGCTCGGCAATGGCTTCACGATGTTCTTTTGCCGTTTCCACAATGATTTCACCGCCAGGGCCATGGATAGTGATCGGTGGGGATATGGGTCTGTCTGGAATTTTTGGAAGCTCGGGGATGGGGGGAGCGTCCGCAAAGTGATGTTGGTTGGGCAGCAGCGTCGGTACGATGTCTTCAATGTAATCGCCGCGCCCTACCAGGTATTGGTTAAACGCCACAGAGGTGATCTCATCAACAATATTGAACAAAGCAAGGGATAAGAATAGCAGGGTGAGAATAAAAGCTCCCACAACTTTGAACCAAAGGCTGGTGAATAATTTCTTGAAGCATTGTTTCATGATGATAAGTGCGCATCCAAAAATAAGTGACGGAATTGATGGATGCGCTTCCTGCCATCTGCTACCTGTCACACTTTTTAACTCAAATTCACCTCGTCTAAACGATAACCAACACCATACACGGTTTGGATGATGGCTGTATCGCCAACTGATTGACGCAGTTTGCGACGCAGGTTTTTGACATGCTGGTCAATGGTGCGCTCAAAACCATTGTAAGCTACGCCTTGCGTTTCTTCCAGAATTTGCAGGCGGCTGAGTACCCGTCCCTGATGGCGGATGAGTGCTGTCAAAATGTCAAATTCTGATTGGGTGAGGGAAAGGTCATCGTCACCAAGCCACACACGACGGCTGCCGCAATCTAAGAACAGGTCGCCAGCACGGAGGGTGTCAGGTTCGGCGCTGTCGCTATTGACACGGCGCAAGACTGCACGCACCCGGGCGACCACTTCTCGCGGTGAAAATGGCTTGACGATGTAGTCGTCGGCGCCCAGTTCCAGGCCAATGAGACGATCCATTTCTTCGGTGCGAGCGGTGAGCATGATGATGGGCACGTTGCTTTCACGGCGCAATTCACGGCAGATGTCCAGCCCGTCTTTGCCAGGGAGGTTGAGATCAAGGAGGATGAGTAACGGCCGTTCCTTGCGAAACACCTCGACGGCCCTGCCCCCATCCTCAACGGCACACACAGAAAACCCTGCCTGTTCTAAATATAAGCAGAGGGTACGAATGATACGAGCTTCGTCTTCAACGATTAGGATCTTGTCGGTCATGATTTTGATAGCTAGAACAAGAGTTGGCGTTTGCGGACAATGGTGGATACCTGCCTCTCACGCCGACTCTGGCTCTAGCTTAGAACATCCGGGGGGATTGGGCAACTTGTTGGGTTATGTGCGCATCCATACACAAGTTAAGGAACTGCTGGATGCGCTTCAAGTGGCCTGACCATCTATAAAAAGGGAATCGATTTCTAGACGGTCACTATGTGCGCATCTATACACAAATTAAGGAACTGCTAGATGCGCTTCAAGTGACCTGACCATCTATAAAAAGGGAATCGATTTCTAGACGGTCACTATGTTTTAGGTGATTTCTCCACAGGCTGCTGGTTGCGGCGTACGATGAACCACACCCCGATGAGAATAAACACCACAGCAAAGAACATCTTAGTCAGGCCACCAATGATGCGAAAGAGAATTGGCCCACGATGATAAGGGACAAAAGGCGCTGCTGGCACATCAGGAATAGGTGGAATTCTAGGGACTGGAGGAATGACGGTGATGTCGTGTCCGAAACGGCCGTGTCTTTCAATTACGACCGCACCCTCACCCATTTCATGATCGAATTCTTCGGCTATCACGCCAAACTCACCCATGTCTGCCTCAAAGTCGCTCATGTCTTCAACAAAACGATCAATTCCTTCTTCAACGGCCATGCGCTCCCTGATTCTGTGGCTAAAATGATCAGAGGGTCTAGCGCTGGCTAAGGCGCCGCTGGCAAAACCAATACTCAACCCGGCAAAAAAGATAAAGGAAACAATAACGAGACCTACCCCAATTTTTAGAATTTTTTTCATCATTCACACTCCTTGATATCTTGATTACGTGTGCAATTTTGACACATTAGTTAATGGCTGCACGTGACATGTGGGCGTGCCACTCTCTACATCACTCACAATTGAACAGCTGCAGTACTAAACACATAATTTGATGAGTATCTTTGTGTTGCTCTACGTGTTTACCCAATTGAATGTAGCAGGGAATTATGTAGAGAGTGTGTAGGTTTGATGTAGGTGCTTGGTAATTCGCATACCAGGAGCGGTTCACCCCCTGTTGTTTGATGATAACAGAGCTAGTGGAGGGTGGAAACGGCCGTTTTCCTCTCTCACACATGACATTCATCACTAGCACATTCTCCAGATTCTATCATACTTACCATACAAGATATTGGGATCAACATATTGGGATCAACGAGGCCAAAATGAGCAAGAAACATCTAGCAGAAATGATCTTCCAAAGCGCAAAAACCTATGCCAACAAAACTGCCATGCGCGTCAAAGTAGATGGGCAGTGGCAAAGCTACAGCTATCAAGAGATTGGTGCCACCATTCGTCAAATCGCCCGTGCCTTGTTGGCACTTGGTGTGCAGCCTGGCGACTGTGTGGGCATCTTCTCCCAAAACCGCCCTGAGTGGAGCCTGGTAGATTTTGCGGTACTAGCGATTGGAGCCGTTAGTGTCCCCATTTATGCCACTAACACCAAATACCAGGCGGCTTACATCGTTGATGAGGCTCAAATAGCTGTCATCTTCACCGGCTCCCAAGACAACTACGATAAAATCCAGGCCATCACAGAGCGCTCCCCCAGTCTGAAACACATTATCGCCTTTGATGAATCCACGACGATCAACGGCGAAGCATCTCTGCTTTTTAGCCAATTCCTGGCACAAGGCACAGATGAAACTTGCAATTCCGAAATCGACATCCGCCTGGAAGCGGCCCAAACAGACGATTTAGCCACCGTCATTTACACATCTGGCACCACAGGCGAACCCAAAGGGGTTATGCTCACCCACGCTAACATCTTCCACCAATTTGAGGCGATGGAGGGACAATTCTCTGTTAACCCCAGTGACAGTTCTTTGTGCTTCCTGCCGTTGAGCCATGTTTACGAGCGCTCCTGGTCATTTTATGTCTACAAATGCGGTGCAGAGAACAATTTTTTGCAAAATCCAAAAGAGGTCATCACGGCTATGGCAGAAGTTAAGCCGACAATGATGGTCAGTGTTCCCCGCTTGTATGAAAAAATTTATGCAGCTGCTATCCACGGTCTGGATCAGGGATCTACCGTTAAAAAGAAGATTTTTCAGTGGTCCATTGGGGTGGGCAGCAAGTATCAATACGCGCTCAAGGAAAATGGGGCGACAGGTGGTTGGTTGGCTTTGCAGCACAAATTAGCTGACAAGCTGGTTCTGAGCAAGGTGCGTGATGTGGTGGGAGGCAACAAAAATTTCTTTTCAGCAGGCGGCGCTCCGTTAGCTCAAGCCATTGAGGAGTTTTTCTTTGCTGCTGGCTTGCTGGTGTGCCAGGGATATGGTCTCACAGAAACTGCGCCTATCGTGACTTTTAACACACCGCAAGCCTTCAAATTTGGCACTGTGGGCAGACCGATTATCGGCTGTGAGATTAAAATCGCAGAAGATGGCGAAATTTTAGTGAAAAGCCCCAGCGTGACCCAAGGTTACTACAAAAAGCCAGAGGTAACAGCAGAGACATTCCGTAATGGCTGGTTCCACACCGGTGACGTGGGCATGTTTGATAACGAAGGATTTCTGATAATTACTGATCGCATCAAAGATTTAATCATTACCTCTGGTGGTAAAAACATTGCCCCGCAAAAAATTGAGACGGTGTATGCCAAAGATCATTTCATCGAGCAGTTTATTACCATTGGCGACCAGCGCAAATTCATTAGCGCTTTGGTTGTGCCCAACTTCGAGCCTTTGGAAACCTATGCTCAGGAAAGTGGCATTGCTTATCGCACTCGTGACGAGTTAGTGGAGAATCCCAAGATAAAAGCACTCTATCAAGAACGAATTGATGCGTGTTCTACTGAGTTGGCTCCTTACGAACAGGTGAAAGCTTTTGTTTTGTTGGCGGCTCCTTTTACTCAAGAAACTGGCGAGCTAACACCAACTCAAAAGGTGAAACGTAAAAATATCGCTGAAAAGTATGCTGCCCAAATTGAGGCAATGTATCCACAGGATTAGTGCGCATCCATGAATAAGTTATGGCATTGACGGATGTGCTACCAGTGACCTGACTGTAAAAAGGGAAATTATTTCTAGACGGTTATTAAGCGGGAATTAAGGTGGCAATTGCCACAAAATGGCAAATGCTCCCCCCTAAAACGAACAGGTGCCAGATGGCATGATTGTAGGGAAGTTTTTCCCAGGCGTAAAAAATAACACCCGCTGTATAAACCAAGCCACCAGCGATGAGCATGGTCACACCCAGAGGCGGGATAGCTGCTACCATGTCCTTGAATAAGAAGACACACATCCAGCCCATCAGGATGTAGATTATTGTTGCTAATATCTCGAATTTTCCCAGAAAGAACATTTTCCACACAATACCAGCCGCCGCCATGCCCCAAATCAGGCCAAATAATGGCCAGCCCAGTGAGCCGCGCATGCTGACTAGTAGGAATGGGGTGTATGTGCCAGCAATCAACACGTAAATGGAGGCATGATCAAATTTGCGCAAGACCTCTTTCACACGAGGGTGCTGCAAGCTATGGTAAAGTGTGGATACTAAATACAACAAAATAAGGCTGCTCCCATAAATGCTGAAGCTAACGAGGCGCCACACGTCCCCATAAATGATCGCCAGAATAATGAGAGCGGTTAAACCGGCAATGCTTAGGGCAGCACCAATGCCATGCGTGATGCTGTTGGCAATTTCTTCGCCCCGAGTGTAAAAGGGGTTTTTCCAGTTTGGTTTATCTTTAAATAGTGACATACGACCTCGACTGTTTTCAGTTTTGACCAAAGACCACGGATGACGGGCAAAATTTAGTCATCGGTCGTTGGTCGTTTGTCTCAAGGGGTGACGATGAAATAAAATATGGAATGGCATCGTCTGTTTCAAGGAACGGTAAGGAAACAACTTTGTATTATTTAGTTTCCGTTCCTAAGTCAAATATTTCAATTTTAATAGGCAACTTGTTTCTATACGTAAGCAACCACGCCAAAGGCTCGCGGATAGGGTTTTACGCGACGAAATCCGACTTCTTTTAAGCGTCGCACGACGCCTCGTGTCACTCTGCCCCCGAATCTGCTTTCAGGATCACCGATGTAGTGGAATAAACGGCCGTTTCCTTTCAGCACTCTTCGCAATTCCCGGTAAAAATCGGCGGCATAGAGTTCGCCGGCCAAACTAAACATGGGCGGATCGTGGATGATCCGTGAGAAGCGTTCGTTTTCCAACTGCTCTACCACATCCCAGGCATGGCCCACTTTGCGGGTGATTTTTGGATTGTCAAATAGCGCCAGAGACCAGGGATTACAACGGCAAACTGCGACAACAGCGGGGTCTAGTTCGATGGTGGTGACGTGGTTGGCGGTTCTGGCTGCCTGTGTTGCAGTGTAACCTAAACCCATAGTCGTGTCTAGCACTTCGCCTGTCACAGGGGTGATCGCCTTAATTTTGCTTAAGGTGTCTTTATGCGGGTCTGTATCTTTGATGCGGTGCATGGGAATGCCAGAAATAAGCAGCGTCGGCGCAGCCTCTGTTGGCATTAAGCTGTAGTAACGGTTGAATGTTTCTGAGAAAAACTGGATTTTTTTGATGTCATCATCTTGCACCTGGTAGCAGCTCAGCTCGTTATCGGTGATTTCGGAGATGATGTCCCAGGTTAGCGTTTGCCCATCTGGCAGCGTAACGAAATCGCGGCTCAAGCCGACTTCACAGGTAGTGATATTGAGATCCAGGGAGATAACGGCCGTTTCCGTTCCACTTTCTCTGGCAACCAATAACGGCCGTGTTTGGTAGTGTGATAAAACAATCATAGCGCAATTGTCGACTCCCACCAACGCCGCCTCAGACGGAGTCATCTCACACAAAACATGGAACAAACAGGGTGGCTACTCACTGCCAACAATGACATCGTAGATAGCCTGCAATTCTTCATCTGAATAGTAGTCAATGACAACCTGACCACCTTTACGTTTTTTGTTAATCGTAACTTGTGTTCCCAACGATTGCTCAAATTGATTTTGTAGATCCTTAAGTGCTGGCGACAATGTCTTTTTAAGTTTCTTTTTCGGAGCCCGGTTCGTTAAGCGTCGCGCAATAATCAGCTTCGTTTCCTCCAATGTGAGGTTGTGAACAATGATTTGCTTTAAAACATCCGTCTGCATTTCGGGAGTAGGCAAATCTTCCAACACCTGGGCATGATTAAAACTAATCTGCCCCAAAAGAACACCCTCTCGGACATCTGAGTTTACCTTCAAAGATTGTAGCTTGACTAAAGTTTCTGTCTGGCGAACACTCAGCCTCAGATTGATGATCTGGTTCATTGCTTGCACTTGTTGCGCTTCTGCTTCAAGCGGTAATAAGGCACGCGCATGGGCACCGCTTATTTCACCATTGATAACCGCTTGCTGGATACTCTCTGGCAAAGTCAGCAAACGCAGCAAGTTGGCCACCGTGGAACGTCCTTTGCCCACACTTTGCGATATTTGTTCCTGCGTCATGCCAAAATCTTCGATGAGCTGCTGGTAAGCCAAGGCCTCTTCCAGGGCGTTGAGGTCGGCTCGCTGCACATTCTCGATAATCGCCAGTTCAAGCATATCTTGAGGCGTCGCTTCTTTGATAACAACAGGCACCTCTTCCAAATTAGCCAGTTGAGAGGCACGCCAACGCCGCTCCCCAGCAATAAGGTAAAATTGTCCTTTTTGTTCAGTGACAATGAGCGGTTGGATCAGACCATGTTTGTCGATAGAAGCAGCCAACTCTTCTAGTTTTTCCTTATCCATCTCAGTGGTTCGTGGTTGATGGGGATTGGGCTGAATATCAGCAACAGCCAGGGTACGGATAATATCCTTGGAAACTTCGGTTTCAGCTCTAGCGGTGGGAATAAGTGAGCCTATTCCCCGATCGAGATTGAGTCCCTTTTTTTTCATGCAGAAGTCTCCTTGGCCTTGTCTCCCTTGAGGATTTCAGCGGTTAGCACCTTGTAGGCAATCGCCCCAGGCGAGTTGGGAGCGTAAACGTTGATAGGTTCTCCGTAGCTGGGCGCCTCGCTCAAGCGAATGTTACGGGGCACGATGGTGCGGAATACCTTGTGGGGGAAATAGTTGCGTACCTCTTCCACAACCTGACGGCTGAGATTGGTACGGCTGTCATACATGGTCATCATAAGGCCACGGATGTAGATATCTGGATTGAGATATTTCTGCACCAACTTGACAGTTTGAGTGAGTTGGGCAAGCCCTTCAAGCGCCAGATATTCACATTGGACGGGAATGAGTACGCCATCTTTCGCCGTGGTGAGGGCATTAACGGTAAGCAGACTGAGGCTGGGAGGACAATCGATGAGGATGTATTCGTAACGGCCGTTTACCTCTTCCAATGCCTTTTGCAGCCGATATTCCCGCCCGATAGCGTTCACCAGCTCCACTTCCGCTCCAGCAAGGTCAGGATGCGAGGGCAGCACATCTAATTTGAATTTAGGTAATGTGACAATCGTATCCTCAATACCAGATTCTTCCAGCAAAATATCATATGTGGATGGATCAACAGACATTTTGTCAAGGCCAACACCAGAGGTCGCATTCGCCTGTGGGTCTAGATCAACCATGAGTGTTTTGTGACCACTGCTGGCTAAAAAAGCACTTAAATTGATCACGCTGGTGGTTTTGCCGACACCACCTTTTTGGTTTACAACTGCATAGATTTTTGTCATGTCAGATTAAATGATGAATGATGAACAGTAAGTGACAAACAGGTTGTTATGCCTCATCTATCACTCATCGTTCCTCGTTCCTTTTCAGGTATTCCTGAACGGCCGTTACCTTTGCCGTCACCCCTGAATATTCTATAGACAACGTGGCGATGCTGTTGGCAAAACGAGCCGCTTCCCAAGGATTGCCATCCGTCTGGTAGAGGCGCACAAAGTAGGCCGTGGCGAAAATATCGCCTGCGCCCGTGGCATCCACTTCATTCGCCTTACGAGTGGGCAGGTGACGGATTTCATCATCATAGTAAACTGTACAACCATCAGCACCACGGGTGACAACCAGGAGTTTACATAAATCGATATACTCATCAAGTGTCTCCTCGTCTGGTAAATCTTCCATGCTGATGACAACAGCAGTAGCCAGAGGCAAAATTTCCGCCATATCCTGCCACGCTTTTTGTGATACACGGCCGTTTTCATCCCACTGTCGATGCCATCCCTGCGGAGCCAGGCAGATCATGCTGTCACTAAACAGATACACAATTTGCGGGTCAATCTCGTCATCCACTGGCCCCAAAAACACAATACTGGCACGCTGCCACGCTTCAGGCACATGTTTCGCCAAAATAGGCGCGGCTGTGCCAAAAATAGTTTGGATACGCCCATCTGGTGTATACACATTTTCAAAAGTAGTCGTTTCCTCAGCGGCAATTGACACAATTTCAATATCCGGTAGCTCATGCTGCCATTGAAAATCGGGTCCCTTGCTGGTGAGAACGGCCGTTTTGCATCCCAAGGCTTGCGCTAACCGACTGGAAAACGAAACAGCCCCACCTAACTTGTCACCATCTGGGGTGAGATCTCGTGTGATATGCCCGATTGCTAAGTAATCAATATGTGTCATGCCGCGAGAAATTCTAGCATAGGCAACCAGACATGTCGATAAGTGCCCAGCACTGGTTTTGAGCGGCGATTGGGGAAAGTGGCAGGTGCCAAGGGCGTTCGATTTATGATGAGTTAATGACGACGCGCAAACGTTCCAGAAACTCACTGAGCATAATGGCAGTCGCCCCCCAAACTTTATGTTCCTGCACGGCGAAGTAAGGCACAAGCACCTCGTGTCCTTTAAAATTCCAAGGCTCCACAACGGCCGTTTCTGGATCCAGCAAAGTCGTTAAAGAGACTTCAATCACCTGAGAAACCTCACTCACCGAGGGGATAAACTGAGGCGGAGCGCCATTTTGATAATAACCCACAAACGGATGCACTAAAAATCCCGAGGGCGGAATATAGACAGTTGTCAATTGGCCCAGAGACCGAACGGCCGTTGTCGGAATTCCAACCTCCTCTTCCGTTTCGCGTAAAGCCGTGGTCAGCAGCGGCTCTAACGGTTCTTGTTTACCCCCAGGAAACGAAATCTGCCCCGCATGTGCATGTAAATCTTCGCGCCGTTTAGTCAGCACCAAATACATCTCATTATCACGCCAATACAGCAAGACCAACACAGCGCCAATGCGCACAAATTCATCATTCTCAGGGAGCTCTCGTTTGGCCGCTCCAAACGGCATCATCTTTTTTTGCGCAGCCAAAGCATCAAAATTTTCCAATTCTAATGCTTGATGCACTTTTTCAATCGTTAGTGAAACCATAAAGCTATTAGCACAGCTCGTTACAGCCTGACGTGTATGCTACGAGGACGGCGGAAGCTCTTCCTGATCTGATTTCAGATAAAATCGATACCCCGTACCTCTCTCAGATTTGATATAACGAGGACGTGCCTTATCTTCCTTGTCTTCAATTTTGCGACGCAGTCGGTGCATATGCACATGCAGCCGATCTTCAAAAGCTGGTTCTAAAGGCCACAACCTACGGATAATATAATCAGTAGTTATCACCGCACCAGCTTTGCGCATAAGAATATAAAGTAGTTTTGTTTCTGTAGGTGTAAGTGAGACAGGCTTATCCCAAATGATAGCTTGTCGGTTTGGAAAATTAATGGCCAAGCGTTCATCCACCTGGCAAACAGCCCCCAGCGGAAAAGCAAAATCACCTATGCGTTTTAAAACACGTTGGACTCTTGCTGTCAGTTCACTCGGATTAAATGGTTTGATAATATAATCTTCAGCATGTTCCTCTAGCCCTTCAATGATGGTTAACTCCTCATTAACGGCCGTTAACATGATAACGGGTAAATCACTAAACTGATGAACCGTTCGTGCAAATTCAAAACCACTCATTCCCGGCGGCATATGATAATCCACAATAGCCAAATGGGGCATTCCCTCTGCCTTAATAAATGCCATTCCCTCCTCACCAGAGGTAACGGTATAGCTGTCGTAACCAGCATGCTCCAATGCAACCTGGACAATACGCAATGTGTATTGATTATCATCCACAACAAGAATTCTAGATGGCTTTGATGAGACTTCTTTCATAAAACTTACTCGTTGATTGCCGCTCAAATTTGAGAGCGCTCAAGTGAAAACGGGACACTCATTTGCATTCAAAAGGTAAGCGTTCTCCCGTTTCCCCCTGGTAAACATGTGGCTAGCTCAATTTTTAAGAATGTGTAAGGCCAATCACAAACCATTTCACAAAAAAGAGCAGCGGCGCACAATTGGGCTGCTTCTCAAATGGTGTAGTCTGCTATCGTTAGCAATTAATCGACAGTTACAACATCCTCCGTTTCAAATACATACCCCACACCCCGAACAGAACGGATATATTGGGACCGCTCCGAATCCATTACCATTTTGCTGCGCAGCCGATGGATATAAACACGTAAGCGATCTTGATGCGAAGTACCAAGAGGCCACAAACGGCGTAGCAAATAATCTGCATTTAAAGGCTTTCTAAATGAACGAACAAGCAAATATAACAGCTTCGTTTCCGTTGGCGTCAAGGAAACAGGACGGCCATCGACTATCGCCTGGCAGCCCACAAAATCTATACTCAACCTGGAATCAATCTTCGTGAGCGCTCCCAAAGGAAAGGGAAAGCTGCCAATCCGCCGCAAGACACGCCTGGCACGCGCAATCACTTCGCCAGGTACAAACGGCTTGGTCACATAATCCTCTGCACAAGTTTCAAGCGTCTGAGCAATCGTTTTTTCATCCTCAACGGCCGTTAACATAATAACCGGTATATCACAAAATGTATGAATATGGCTGCAAAACTCTAAACCATCCATACCAAACGGCATATTAATATCTACCACAGCCAGATCAGGAAGCCCTTCACGCCTCATCCAATCAAGGCCATCTTCGCCAGAAGAAACTGTGGCTACTCGAAAACCGCTTCTCATCAACGATTCTTCAATTAGCTCCAAAATCAGCACATCATCATCAACTGCTAAAATACGGTAAGAAGCTGGATTAAACTCTGCCATAAAATTACCATCAAATCATCTTGGAAATCAGTTACTCTTGTTCCCTAACAGACTGCCTTGTGCGCTCAGTACATTCAAAAACATTATAACGAAAATGTCACCAGCGCATTTCAATCAGATTTAACCACAAACCATCATCCAGAAAATACAGTTTGACCACCACATCTTATTTGTGTGTACTTAGTAGGAACAGAAATCAAATAATACGACAAAGTCGTTTCCTCACCATTCCTTGAAACTGACGATGCACTTCCGTATTTTATTTCATCGTCAATCCTTAGCTTGTACTTTCCCACTCACTATAATTGTAACAAAGCCCTCTCAACTCCTCAACCAAGTCAAAACAGCAATTCGAAATATAGAATGCAATGAACTAAACTTGAGGTATGAGACAAAGTTTAACAGTTGACGCATTTGTTCAACGCTTGAAGTCTAAAAATT
>PDWJ01000116.1_pt1 | contig 111010 bp, 111 predicted proteins | sample 1430881 | NCBI WGS metagenome assembly PDWJ01 (sample SAMN01162460, study PRJNA174530) | Oral metagenome, whole genome shotgun sequencing project. | biome: Marine environment; feature: Marine mammal; material: Swab sample of the gingival sulcus; isolation source: swab sample of gingival sulcus... | reverse complement strand
CTTGCTTATACAATACCTCTCAACACACTTTTCCTTTCTCGCCTCGAGCCTTGCAAAAAGGAACAGGTCTCTTGCTCTGTTTTTTTACAGGCATTCTTATGGTGCTGATATCTCTTGCCACGGGCAACACAGTTTTCTTGACTGTTGCAATTCCAGATGAGGGTGCTTCTAAATCTAAGTCTCTCTCTCCTTCCCGCTCATCTATCTCTCCCCGATATAACTCTATTCTGATGATCAGATGCCTCTTCATTTTTTCAGATCTTTCTGCCTTGTTGTGGTTTTGAATCCCTCTACGTGGTATAGTTGATGATAGTCCTAAATCTAGCTCTTTTTATGGACATCCAAGGACAATTTCGTAAGGAGGCATATCAAGGAGACGCGTTATGGATAAAGAAAATAACATTGTGGATAAAGAAAATAAACTGAAGAACGTCAGGCTCGGTGACCTCCTGGTCAAATCTAACGTTCTCTCGGAAGAACATCTGCAGGCAGCGCTTGAAAAACAGAAAAAAGGGCGAGATAGACTCGGCGAAATTCTCGTAAAAAATGGTTGGCTTACTGAATCTCAACTGATAGAAGCTTTGTCTAATCAACTACATCTCCCCTTAATATCTACAGCTCGCTATCGCCCGATGCCTGATGCGGTACGATTGATTCCCAAACACGTGGCAGAACGCCTACAGGTCCTGCCCCTGTCTATCACCGATGATGGTCATCTCATGGTTGCCACGGCAGACCCTCTGGATCTTTTGGCTGCGGATGAACTTCGTATTCTCTCGGAGACGGAGATCGACTTCAACCTCTGTGCAGCATCTCACATCCGCAGGGACCTGGATCGTATTTACTCCATTCAGGAAAGTCTCGACGACGCTGAGATTGAGGTCATGCATGGCGTCAAGGACGATCCTCCTCCCCTGGGAGACAACGCCATTCAGGACGATTCCTCAGTCGACGATGCTCCGGTAATCAAGATCGTCAATACCATCCTCGAACAGGGTATCAGGGAAGGTTCGTCGGATATTCATATTGAGCCCTTTGAGAAAAACACTCGGGTCCGATTCCGGGTGGATGGTCAGCTCTACAGTGCTCTGGACTTCTCTCGAGGCCTTCATCCTGCGGTGACATCCCGGATCAAGATCATGTCCGGAATCGACATCTCGGAAAAACGAAAGCCCCAGGATGGCCGGATTCTTATTAAGGTTCTGGATCGTCGGGTAGACCTTCGAGTCTCTACGCTGCCGTCGGTGTATGGGGAAAAGACTGTCATCCGGGTGCTGGACCAAAGCGCCGCCATGGTCGGTCTGGAGAAGCTGGGATTTGAATCTCAGGATCGGGATCTCATCGACGACGTACTTCGGTCGCCTTATGGCATCATATTGGTGACAGGGCCCACTGGAAGTGGAAAATCCACCACCCTGTACTCTTTTTTGGACCAGCTCAACAAACCTGAGGTCAACATCATTACCGTCGAGGATCCCGTCGAGTTCTCTATCTCCGGGATCAACCAGGTGCAGGTGGACGAACGGTCTGGCCGAACCTTCAGCTCGGTTCTTCGAGCTATTCTTCGGCAGGATCCAGACATCATCATGCTCGGGGAGATCCGGGATGGTGAGACGGCGAACCTGGCCATCAGGGCGGCTCTCACAGGTCACCTTGTCCTTTCCACTCTCCACACGAACGATGCTACCAGTGCTCCCATTCGGTTGAGCGATATGGGGATCCAACCCTTCCTCGTGGCCTCGTCAGTCAGGGCCGTCATCGCTCAAAGGTTGGTTCGTCGCCTTTGTTCAGCCTGTAAGATGGAGTTCGTCATGAATCCCAACCTCTGTCGGGACCTGGGGCTCCCCGAGGGAAGCAAAGCCTTCCGTCCCGTGGGATGTGATGCTTGTCGAGGCATGGGATACTCCGGTCGGACATCCCTGTTCGAGATTCTTCCCATGAGCGATCCCATCAGGGAAAGGATTCTCTCCCAGGAGAGCTCGGCCGAGATTCGAAATAAGGCGATTGAACTCGGGATGCGAACTCTTCGCCAGGCGGGGCTCGCAAAAGTTCTGAACGGCGTGACCAGCGTCGAAGAGATGATGAATGTCACGCTGTGATGCTGCAATAATGCTGCGGATGGAGTATAATGAAAGCAAAGGTGAGGAGAGAGGAGACCGGTCATGGCATTATCGTCTACAATCGGTGAGCTTCTGGATCGAGTAATTCGAAATGGTGCCAGTGACCTGCACCTGAGTGTCGGCGAATTTCCCGTCATGCGAATCGATGGAGTTCTCGAAAAACTTGACGACACCGGGATAGTGGAAGAGGGGGATATCGAGGAGGTTATGGCAACCATCCTCTCCCAGAACCAACGGGATGCCTTTCAAAAATGGCTGGAGTTGGACTTCAGCTTCTCCCATGATGGAGACGGGGTGGAGGGCCGCTTTCGTGGGAACTGTTACTTCGAGCTGGGCAATCCCGCTATGGCGCTTCGGCTCATCCCGACAGAGATCCGAACCATCGGCGACCTTCTTCTCCCCGAAGCGTTGGTGGAGATCTGCGATCAGAGACGAGGCCTTTTTCTGGTCACCGGCCCCACGGGGCATGGGAAAAGCACCACCCTGGCCGCGTGTCTGCAACACATAAATTTGACCCGAAAGGAACATATCATCACCATCGAAGATCCTATAGAGTATCTTCATAAATCGGAAAATTCCGTCGTCCACCAACGGGAAATCGGCGAGGACACCAAATCATTCGCCGACGCCTTGAAACACGTTCTCCGTCAGGATCCAGACGTCATCCTCATCGGCGAGATGCGAGACCTGGAGACCGTCAGTGCAGCCATAACGGCAGCCGAGACCGGGCACCTGGTCTTCGCGACGCTTCACACCAGGGACGCTCCCCAGTCGGTGGACCGGATTATAGACGTCTTTCCGTCGCATCAGCAGCAACAGGTCCGCCTCCAGTTGGCATCGTCGCTCGTGGGCATCTGCTCCCAACAGCTGGTACCCCTTCATAACGGCGGGCGGATCGTGGTTACCGAGCTTCTTCAGGCTACGGCGGCAGTCCGGCACTGCGTCAAGGAGGGCAAGTCGAGTCAGCTCAAGGGGATCATTCAGACCAGCTTGGACGCTGGAATGCATACCATGGAGCAGGACTTGGCGCGTCTCGTCCTCAGGGGTACCCTGACCCTGGATCAGGCACGTCCCTTCGCATACGACAAAAAGGATCTGGAGCGACTGGTCTTCGAGGGGATGGAATAAGGGATTCATGGGAGGGTTTGCTAGGTCATGAAATTCAATTATCGGGCAAGACGCCAGGACGGCTCGGTGGAGACGGGGAATCTGGACGTCGCTGATTCGGCAGCGGCGGCGACCATTCTTCGGCAAAGAGGTTTTCTGCCTCTGTCCATTGACGCTGTAAAAGGCAGTGCTGCGGCAACAAGGCGCACGTCAGCTTCCGTACTTAAAAAGAAGAAGGGCTCCTCTGATCTGAGCTTTATGGACAAGCTGTCCATGATCGGTACCGTGCCGGTGAAGGACAAGGCTGTCTTCTTTCGTCAGCTGGCCACCATGATCAAGGCAGGAGTCACTATCGGGGGGTCTTTGGATATCCTGATAGAGCAGACGAAGAACAAACGTTTGGCCTACGCCATCTCCCAGGTCAAAAAAGAGGTCGATGGGGGGGTGTCCATCAGTCGGGCCATGTCCACTCGATCCATCTTTCCTCCCCTGGCCGTCTCCATCATCCGGGCTGGCGAGGAGGGGGGCTCGTTGGACGAGAGTATGGAGCGAGTGGCCGACTTTCTCGAGCGCCAGAACGCCCTCCAGAAAAAGATCGTCTCGGCCAGTACGTACCCGGCGGTGGTCATGTTCTTCGCACTGGTGGTGGTGGTCGTGCTGATCACGGTGATCATGCCAAAATTCTCTAAGGTATTCAAAAACCTGGGAGTGGAGCTTCCTAAGATGACCAAGATTCTCTTTGCAGTGGGGATCTGGTCTGCCGAAAACTGGCCTATCCTGCTCGTTGCGACGCTGATTCTGGTGGGAATCATCGTTTTTCTGGCGAGGTGGACCCCCACCAGACCCTTTATGGATCGGGTCAAGCTCAGGCTTCCGGTCTTCGGCGGGCTCCTTTTTCAGGCCTGCATCGCCCGGACGACCCGTACCCTCTCGTCCTTGACCCACTCGGGGATCCCCATCCTTCAGGCTCTGGATATGACCGGAGACGTAGCAGGCAACGTGGTCTTTCAGACAGCCTTCGACGACCTGGAGGCCGCTGCCCGAAAGGGCCGGGGGCTGGGTGAGACCGCTCGGGGGATCAAAATTTTCCCTCCCATGGTGGCCCATATGCTTCGTGTGGGGGAGGAGACCGGTCAGGTGGACGATATGCTGGCCAAGGTGGCCGACTGGTTCGAGATGGAGCTGGACGAGACCATCAAGCGTCTTACGTCCATTCTTGAGCCAGTACTGATCGTCTTCGTCGGCGTGGTCGTGGGAGCGGTGGCCATGGCTATCTTCTCGCCGATCGTCACAGCCATTCAGACTATGCTATAATATCTTCAGACTGTGCTATAATATCTTAGTGCATCACGCCCCCCTGGGGGGGCGATGAGCAGAACCATCTATATATTATTATTTTTTTAGGAGGTACCATCATGAACAGTTTCATCAGAAAGGCGCGTAAGTCCCGTGGATTCACCCTTGTCGAGCTCCTCATCGTCATCATCATCATCGGCATTCTGGCCGGTGCGATGCTGCTCGTCGCAGGCAGCAGCACCGACAAGGCCAACGCCACCAAGATCGTGAGCAACCTTCGTACCATCAAAGCAGCAGCTCTCCTGTATTACGCTGACAACAACAACTGGCCGACGATCGGGGGGATCGGTTCCCAGCTCGATAGTTACATCGACCGAGATCTGACTGGAGACCCCGACTTGACTTACTCCTTCGTTGCGGGTACTGCAGGGGGCGATATATACATCCAGGTTGCTTTAGCCAACGCTTATGCCGTCGGGGGTGTTCAGACGGCCTTGGCCGACATGGCAGGAAAATCAGGCCTCTGTCAGGATGCCGCTGGAGTGGTATATTCCACCGGCACCAACGTTCTCATGGTCGTGAAGTAAGCGGGAAAAGTTTAATACTCTTTTGCCATGAGACGGTCCGCTTTCTCCCTCGTTGAGGTTCTTATCGCCGTGGTCATCCTGACTATCTGCCTGTTTGGTCTGGCCACCGTTCCGGTGGTCACCACCAGACTCATGGTGAATGACCTGGAGCAGGAGAGGGCGACTGCCGTCGCTATGGCCCGGCTTGAGGAGGTGGAGCCCCAGTCCTTAACGGGGGGCTCCATCTCCGGTTCTGAACGGGGGTACGCCTGGACCAGGACAGTGACTCCCCAGGGAGCAGACCTGTGGACCGTGTCGATGGACGTGGCCTGGCAGGGAGTTCGGGGTCCCAAGACCCTGAGTCTGGGCCGGGACTACGGCCCGGCCTCGGTCCGGGAGGGGGTGGCACCATGGTGAGGATGAGACGGGGTCTCACCTTCGTGGAGCTGCTCATAGCTCTCATCATCGTCGGTATATTGGGTGGGGTCTCCACGACGTTTTTATACACATTTATGGATAATTTCGATCAGTCGTCCCAGTACACCACGGCTTTGGAGCGGGGGCAGATGGTCTTCTCCATCCTGGAACCAGCTATCCTGGCGTGTGGGTGGGGCGTCCCATCCTCGCCTGACCGATTCGCGGCGGCCTTTGCAGCTGATTCGAACCTGGGAAAGCCCGGATGGACGTTACCCATGAACGTCGTGAATCGGGGCAGCCTTTCAGGAGCTGAGCTTCGATTGGTCTATGGCGTGGCCCTTCGAAAGGAGACCTCCGCTATGGTGGATCTGCTCCCCGGGGCGATGGTCATCGTCCCTCTGTTGGGTACAGATGTCCCGGACGTGAGCACGGCATATCGCAGATATGGGAGTTTCCCCTCAGTTCGTTATCCCGCAAAACTTTCCTCTCCCACGGCTGGATCGATACATGCCAGCTATAGGGGGCCTGTGCCCATCACCACTGCCTGCTCTGACCCTTTGATACTTCTGCGGACCATGGATGTCTACGTGCAGAACGACGTCCTCTATGTGGCGGATAACATGAGCCCTGCTCAGCCGGTGGTTCGTGGCGTGGAGAAGATCTACTTCGAGAGACTGCCGGGCAACGTGCTTCGAGTGTCGGTGCTTACTCGGGGCGACGATGCCTGTGATCCAACCCTTCAGGCTCCCGTGAATTGGCCTCGGTCCCAGGACGTTCCAGTCTCGACCGACTATAATCACAGACTTGTTCTCTCCGTCGGCACATGGAGGGCCCGAAACCAATGAGACGCCCGGGTCTCGCTCTGCCCATGGTGCTGGTGCTCCTTCTCGTGGGCTCGGCTCTGGTGGGCACGGCCTTTTATCTGGTGGATCTTCGCAGCTCCTCCACCATCCGGGAGCTGCGCCGAATGGACGCCTACAGTCTGGGACTTTCTGAAATAGAGCGCATGGTGGCCCGCCTCAATACCGAGCTGGACGCCGGTCGGGTTCCACGAAACAAGGAGGGCGACGGTTTCGTCTCCCAGTGGGATGATACGTCAGACGACGTCCCCTTCGATGTCCTGGCTGCCCGAATCTCCGGAGACATGGCGGTAACGCGCACTAATTCCCAAAAAAACTCGGCGTTGACCGTGCTCTATGATCTGGTGTACCGTCACAACGGTCTCACTCCCCTGCCCAACATTCCGCCCCAATATCAAGATCTCACCCAGCCCCAGCCCCCGGGTTTTTCGGTGGTCGCACAAAATCAGGCACAACTGGGTCAACGAAGGCTGACATATATGGTTCGAACCAGGGTAGACGATGGCGAAGGTCATGTTGTAACCCTGGAACAGGTTATTCAGAGATGGTTCTGAGGAGGTGCTTCCGATGGCAAATAAACGATTTTCACGTCGGGTTCTGACCGCCCTTTTGGTCGGAGTCCTTGTTCTGGGAGGATCCCTCCTCCCCCGAGTGGCAGCTTGGTCTGACCCGGTTCTCCCCAGTATATTGAAGAATATCCCCAAGGAGTACACTAACCCGGTGGTCTCGAACGTCCTCCTTCTTCTGGATACCAGCGGCTCAATGGCGTTTTCCATGTTGCATGGTGATAGATGCTGGGGCGATGGAAGCCATCCGTGGAAGTATCGAAACCTTTGGCAGATCTATTACGGACGGGACCTCAACTCTTCGAACAACGATATCGCAAATCCGTATAACTACTACACGCCCTGTACATACCGCTACCTGCCTCAGGCAGGAGATCCGAACGGAGAGCTGCATAAGACCGAACAGCTGGTTCCCAACGATAGTCGAATGTACGCTCTCAAGAAGGCCCTCTGGTATATTTTTACCGATCCGTCGCTGGTGGAGGGGCTTAACGTGGGTGTCGCCACGTATTATCAGTGGAAAGGCCCCTCCAGAGCACATTGGTATCGAGGGTACCCATATGGCGATTCCAACAAGTATTTTGTCTCTTGGTCCTATGATACGAGTGTAAGAACAGCAAGATTACGAGTTCCTTTTGGGAGAATACCGCCCTTCCAGTACAACGCCGGGGATTTTCAACTCGGTGTACCCGACGCTTTGACCAATTCAAACCAGTGGTATCGTCTTCTCTCCCTGATCGATGGCTGGGAAAACGGCAATAATCCCGAGCTTCGGGCCAACGGAGCGACACCCCTGGCCTCGTCCATATATAGAAATGACAGCAATGAGACGGCCACGGGATACCTCAAAAGCCAAATTTGCTATCCCTGCCAGCAGAGCTGGTTGATCGTTCTCACCGACGGTCAGGACAGTTATACGAACCATCCCGAAGATGCGGTACAGAGTGCCTACAACGCATACAGCTCATGGACCACGCCGTACGGTCCTGTCGATGAACCCATTCGGACCTTCGTTATTGGTCTGACTCAGAGTGATAGTCTGATGAGGACCTTACATGACATGGCCTATGAGGGGCGGGCCTGGGAGGTTGATACCACAATTCCTGAACATGCAGCGGCGTTTAAGGCATCGGATACCGAAAGTTTGTTACAAGCCTTTCAGTCGATCTTCAGGACCATCAATAAAAGTGGGGCCTCATCGGGCGCGGCTCCTCTGGTGAATACAGACAAGGTCAATGCCTCAGGGGACGTGGTCTACTCTTTGTCCTGCGTTCCTTTGTCCAACGGCGCGTGGCCGGGGAACCTCTACAAAAAACGCTACATCAAGAAGGAAGCCACGGGCCCCGGTGCCACAAGCGGGGATTATACCTACGAGACGATTGAAATCTGGGACGCTGAGGCTGGAATCCTGGCGCAGGGCTGGGAGAATCGAGTGATCTTGTACCCTCAATGGACGGGGTCGGGAGGAACGCCTGTATCGAAGAATCTCTCTCCCTTCGATGCTACTCCTGCCTCCGCTCAGGCTATCGCCAATGCGGCAGGTGTACCGGTCTCGCAGGATATAGCTTTTGTCCGGTGGGTTCGTGGTGGAGACTGGGCAAGTTCATCCACCAGACCTCACCCCCTGCTGGATGCCTACAAGGGAGGCCTGCTCCGTCTTGGACCTCCGCCGGGGATCCGATCAGACAGCGACTTTACTCAATTTGCGTGGGATCATCGAGATCGGGATACGGTGATCTATTCGCAGGGGAACGACGGCATTGTCCACTGTTTTGCAGATCAGGATGGCTCAGAACTCTGGGGGGTCGTCCCTCCTAATGTCCTGCATAACGGACGGATGAGGAGACTGATCGGTTCCCCGGGAAGTGAGAACAACGGTTGTTCTGTATATCTCCTGGCAGGGCCCATTGTCGCTGAGGACGTAAAGATGACCGGAACGATAAACAGTTATCGAACGATCCTGCTGGGGTCTCTGGGCTACGGTGGTACCGGGCTCTATGCTTTGGACGTGACCGATCCGACCAAGCCCGGATTCCTCTGGGCCAGGGATAGTTTTGTCTACGATGGCAATAATTTCACCGCGACAAATTCCGATCTGTGGTGGAGAGGAACCACTTTTGGGGCTTCCCTTGTTCAGGGGCCTTTGGTAACGAGTTCGAACCGGCTCCCCGATTTGCGACGTGTGATCGGTAAGCCCTTTATCGGGTGGTTCGGCCATCAGAGTGCCCCTTCTTGGGTCGCTTTCTTTGGTGCTGGTGCAGGTCTTAAAAATCCCCCCGAAGCTGACGGTTCGATTACATTCCTCCATAGCGGCGATCGAGGAGGCAGAGCCGTATATGCCATAAGAGCCGATGATGGTTCTGTTGATGCTGCCTTTACTCATTCTGATATGGGTGAGGTCCTAGCGACCCCGTCGGTTTTAGCTCAAACCACTCTGGGAAAGTACCTGAAGATCGATACCGCTTATGTGGGTGACTCCAAAGGACAGGTCTGGTGTATCGTTCCCGAGGAGATCATGCCAGTTCGAAAGGTCGCCGATCTCGGTATCGGCGGGTCCTCCCCCCCACCTTTAGCGCAACAGGTTGACTTGGGGCGCGACGTGGCGGGTAATCTGTGGATTTTCGGTGCCACCGGAGACGATAAGGAACTCTGTGTTCGGGGGACGACTGCGCCGTCTAACATCCTCTTCGCTTTTCCCGACTCCGAAGATAAAGTGATGAGGAGGTCCGATCTGGAACAGCTTATCGGTAGTGGAGGCACTTCCAAGAGGAAGGGCTGGTTCCTCCACTTGGCAACGAACGAGACGGTGAGCGCTCGTCCCAAGCTGCACCGAGGGTTGTACATCGCTGCTACGTTCAGGGAGGATCCTACGGGTAACCCCTGTAACCCGGGTGTCTCTCGGTTGTACTTCATGGATGCCTTCAGCGGCGAGGGCAAATGGACGTCGAACGCCAGGTATCATGAGATACCGGGTATCAAGATTACCGGTATTCAGGCCACAGGCAACAAGATATATCTGGGTGTTCAAAACCCCACCGAGAAGAGAGTGGAAAAGAACGATGCGGTTCTTCAGGAGCAAAAGACAAAGACCGATCCATCGGGAGCTGTGATCTCCATGGAGCTCCCCGAGGTCTCCGGCCCCGCCTCTTCCTCTCTGCTTCTTCGGTCCCTGTATTGGCATAGATTTCATTAGAACCTGTCGCTCCCAGACAAGGGAGCGACAGGCTCTGATCACGACGACGGAGGTCACGCTCTTATGCTATGGAAAACAAAGGAGAAAAGTAAATCCCGTGCCGGCTTGACCCTTATGGCCGGCGGTCTGTATTATCTTGAGCTTGAAGCTCAGGGGCGCTTCCCGTCGGTCGTCCAATATCAGTTTGTCTCCTACCCAAAACCAGCGATGAACCAGGAATCCCTGGTGGACGTCTCGGCAGCCGTTGATGCGATCAAGGAACTTTCCGGCAGAATCGGAGGTTTCTCGTGCCCGGTGGCTCTGGGAATTCCATCCCGGGATGTGATGATGCGTAACATTGAAATGCCTGCCATGGAACTCGCCATGGCCAAGGAGGCCCTGTTCTGGGAGTTCGAGAAGCACTTCCCGTACCCGGCCTCGGAGGCGTTATACGACGTGGCCCCTATAGATCTTCCCGGTCCTCCATCCGAGCTCTCTCCCCTTTTGGTGGTGTCGGTCCGGCAGGAGAGGATTCAACCTCTTCTCGATGCGGCAAGTCTTATGGATATTCCGCTGTCGGCCGTTGAACCGAACAGCACAGCGATATTTCGAGCGACTATGAAGGGGTTCCCGCTCCAGGACAAGGGGTCTTTGCTGCTGGTCGTGTCCTCTGACGCCATACAGATCGTCATCGGCTATCAGGAGAGCTGTCTCTTCTATCGGGCGGTTCCTTTTGCCCCCGGTGCCGGATCGGTGGACGCAATTATCACCCGTCTCATCAGCGAGATCCAGGCCACCGTCAACTACATAAAAACCCTCTTCCGCCATATTCAGATTGGCGGCATCGTCTTTGCCGGGGATCGATCTCTCAAGGACCACGTGACGCCCCGGCTTGAACAGCAGTTTCAGATGGACGTCCACGTTGCCGATCCCTGGAATAACTGGTCTATCTCAGGAGCTCCCGATGAGCCTGGCGATTCCGAGGCCGTGGTGGGCCTGGCTGTGAGGGATATGATATGATAAAAATCAATCTTTTACCCGAGGAGTACAAAACCGTCGATAAAAAGGGATGGACCATCGGTCGCCCACGATATGTTCTTGGCTTCGGGCTCTGTCTTATAACTGTCCTGGTAGGGCTGGGGACTGTGGCTTTTGGTCTCTTCCAATTTCGTTCTCTCTCTCATGAAAAGGACGCTGTTCGCCTGGAACAGCAGGTGCTTATGGTTCAAGGAAAGAAGCTGGACAAAGAACTGGAGAAGCTGAGGGAGAAAGAAGCTCTGATGGACGTTACGACCACACTGTTAGGGAGTGATCTGCCTTTGCTTGAGATATTCAAACAGCTTGAGTTATCCCTGCCTGACGGAGTCTGGCTTGAATCCCTTGAGGCACGAGCCGGGGAGACTAGGTTCACCGGCTTTTCGTACAACGAGAACGACGTGGTCCTCTTCGCTACAGGTTTAATGCAGTCGCCGGTGATCAGCCAGGTTGGTTTCCCCAATACGCGACGGGTCACCGTGGATGATGAAAGCCTGGTGGAGTTCCGGCTCGTTTGTTCCCTGGGCTCCAATATTACGAAGAAGGAGGCGGCTGCACCGTGAACATGAGGTCGAAATGGCTTCTGGCGTCGGGGTTTCTCCTGTTGCCTCTAGCCCTGTTGGTGGGAGCGACGGTCCTCTCACGAGAAGTGAAGATCTCTCGTGCTGAGCTGGATCAGTTAAGGCACCAAAAGGAGCTTCAGCAACGGCATGTGCTGCTCACCGAACGTCGGATCAAGAACTACAAGGAAATTCTGGGAGCTCTGGAAGAAGCTCGTACTCTTGACGTCCCCGTAAACGATGTGAACCTCTTCTCTCTCGTCCAAAAACAGCTCACGATCAACGGGATGCTCTCCCGATTGATCGATGAGACAAAAGGAACGGTGACTACCGACGATCTTCATCCTAGTAAGGGTGTCAAGATCAGCTTTGAGGGCCCCTACGAGGGGTTTATCCGAACCCTGGCTGATTGGCGAAAGCTCAGCATAGCCCTGCGGGTTCAGCATCTGGTCCTCTCCCAACATGAGGGGAACTTTGTCCGGGGCGATATCGTCCTGGAGACCGTGACCGGGAGATAATGTCATGAGAAGCGTCTATGATGGTAACGACGAGGGATTGTTGTACTTTATTTTTGAGGACCCATCGTCCTCGTCCCGGATTTTTCGTTTTTTCATGGCTCTGTTGATGATCGGGACCCTGGCTGGCAGTGGATTCGCTTTCTACCAGATGCAAAACGTGGTGACGACACCGGAAAAACACCTGCCCCCGGTCCAATTCAAAAAAGTGACCAAGGAACGGGAGGCCTTGGAGACCAAGGCCTCAATCTACAAAGGTATTCTGGCCAGACGTCGGGATAGTCAGAACCTTGCGGAGCATATTTTGTCCATCGAACGGAACCCCCTGGCCAAACTGAGGAGCCCCAGTGACCTCCCCCTGGCCACGCCTGAGCCCTCTGCTGCCGATTTGGAGGCCCTTCCTCCTTTGGTGGTCGTGAGAGCAGTTATGGTCATGCCTGGCAAGGCAGCGGCCGTTGTCGATATAGACGGAGTGGGACAGGGAATCGTAGTTCGTAAGGGGACCTCTTTCTCGGGAGGAAAGGGGCGTTTCCTTTCTATACGGGCTAAAAAAATTGTCTTTCGATGGCGGGGTAAACCTGTATCGGTGCCTGTGGAGCTGTGATCAGCAATAAAGTAGTAGAACAGAGGAGGACGGGACAACGTGAAGAAAAAAGCAATGATCTGTAGTCTTATTATCCTGGTATCAATCGTGTCTATGGCCTGGGGGTCGTCCGATCCGCTTCCGGCCACGGACCTCCCGTCGATCTCAGGTTTGCTGCCTCAACAGGCGGGAGCCGATCGCTTGTCCCTGACAATCCGAGGTACCGACATGCCCCTGCCGGAAGTTGTAGCCAGTGGCCCGGGTTTTTTGGATTTCTTTTTTCGGGATACGCTAATCCCGTCGTCTGAGTGGTCCCGAGAGTACTCTCTGCCACTCCTGAAGAAAATATCCATAGAGAACGTCAAGGGAGGTCTTCGACTTCGGCTCGTGACAGAGGAGGAGCTTGTCGTCAAGAAGATCGTCGGAGTTTCTCCGTCGAACCGGTATACCGTTGAACTTCGAGCAAGGCGAGCTCCCGTTCAGGACGGACCATACAAAAAGCCAGTTACAGTTCCGGCTGTGGATTCCTCTGACCCCTTCCAAACCACAAAAAAGATCACCATCGACTTTCGGGATGCCGACCTGCAGGACGTTTTCCGAATGGTCGGTGAGATGATGAACATGAACATCCTTCTGGATCCCTCAGTCGCTCAATCTTCGATGGTGACGATGAAATTTGAAAACGCTCCTCTCAAGGAAGTTTTCGGCTATCTCATGCGCTCCTACGGCCTGACATATGCCAAGTTGGGGCGGACGCTGATTATCGGCACTCCCGAGGGAGTCTCCAAGGCAACAGGAGAGGTGAAGACCAGGGGCTTCCACGTGGCCTACGCCGACATGAAGACTCTCCCCGATACTCTGGCCCCCCTTACAGGTGTGGCGAAGGACAAGATCACCGTGGACGAGCGTCTGCGTCAAGTCTTCGTCAAAGCATCAGAGGGACAGCTTCGGGAGGTGGAGCGTGTTCTTCAAACCCTGGATCATCCAGGACTTCAGGTGATGCTTCGTGCCCGGATCGTCGAGATTAACGACGAGGCATCGGATAAGCTGGAGGCTCTCCTGAACGCTGTATACAAGCATTGGTGGTTGAGTACCGATCCTAATGACGCTGCAGGGGGGTATTTTTACACTAAGGATCCGAACGCATATAATTTTCCTCAAGAACTGAAGGTACCTGATATCGGAATAGGAACTATTCGACTTCTGGATGCTGGTCTTAAGGCTCTCGTTACTGAAAATAAGGCTAAGGTTCTCGCTAACCCGTCGGTGGTGACCCTGAGCGGCTCCAAGGCATCCATCAAATTGGTCAAAAAATACAAATACGTCTCAGGTAAAGACGATGCAGGCAACCCCACATACGCTGACGAGGAGGTAGGGCCTCAGCTGGAGTTCACTCCTGTGGTGGGACGGGACGGCATTATATCCGTAGAACTGGCCATATCCACAGGAGATATCCTTCGCTGGCGGAGCGGTGGTCGGGACATTGAGGTTCCTGAGACCAGCGAACGAAACGTAAATACCTCGGTTCGGGTAAAAGACGGCGAACCTTTCGTCGTGGGGGGACTTTTCAGCGAGACCCATTCGACGGTTACGACTAAGATTCCCGTGCTTGGCGATCTTCCCCTGTTGGGTGAGATGTTCCGGTCGTCCAGAAAAAAAGACAACCGCTCCGAGGTTGTCATGGTGGTTATCCCCTATATTCTCGATATCAAGGAGGGGGCTGTGGAGAAATGGGATCTGTAAAGGGAACCTCTAAAAACTGAGAAACTTGCCTCAGGTCATTTCGACGGAACCCATTCGAGGTTCGTATTTTTGACTTGCCGTCGTGAAGTATCGACTGGGGCGAGGCGGATGTCGCCCCAAGCCGAGAGGGCATAGAATGTGCTCTTCGAGGCGACGCTACGGAGCCGGCAGGTCAAAACTATGTCTGGGCGAGACAGGGCTCTGGTGGAACGACCTGAGGATGAGAGACTGGAAGACTCGGATGTTATTTTTTAGAGGTACCCTAAAAAGATATCTTTTCCCATGGGCATTGACAGAGACCGTCAGCGGTCCGTATGATAAACGGGTTACGACTGAATATCTACAAGGGAGGTAACCCATGGCACAGGTAGTGGATACGAGCAAGTTTTATCCAGGAATTAAAATAGTATGGCAGGACGGCCTTTGGGAGGTCGTTGAGTTTCAGCACCACAAGATGGGCAGAGGGGGTGCGGTGATCAAGACCAAGCTCAAAAACCTTGATACCGGCACTATCATCGAAAACGCTTTTCGCTCTGGCGAGAAATTTGATCGTATCATTTTCGATGAGCGTCCCGCTCAGTTTCTCTATCAGGACGGTGAGAGCTACGTTTTTATGGACATGGTCAACTATGATCAGATTTATCTGTCCAGCGATATGTTGAGCCGCACAGTGAGCTATCTCACCGATAATCTGGAGGTGACCCTTCAGATGTACGGGGAGCGTATCATGGGCATCGATCTGCCAAACAGCGTAGTGTTGAAGATCATTGAGACATCGCCTAACTTCAAGGGGGATACGGCCTCCGGTGGTGGCAAGCCAGCCACGACTGAGACAGGTCTGACAGTGACGGTTCCGATGTTTGTCGAGAACGGCGAGGATATCGTTGTCGATACTCGAACCGGCGCCTATCTGGAACGGGCTAAGAAGTAATTTTCCTTCATAGTTACTACAAACGAAATTGGAGGTGGAACGATGAGTGCCAGAGAGAGAATCGCCTATGTCAAAGGGCTGCTCAAAGGGAGACCACCGGAAGATGAGTACGATCGGGTTCTCTACGGTGCTATCGTTCATGCCTTGGACGCCTTGGCGGATCAACTGGACGAACAGGCCGACTCCCTCGTTATTGCAACGGAGGACCTGGAGGATCTTGCGGATTACTGCGAGGATCTGGGTGAGGAACTTGAATCCTTGGAAGATATCTGGAGCCAGCAGCTTTATGCTACGGACGAAGGATCTGGAGAGATGGAGGAGGCTCCCTGTCGCTCCATTATCTGTCCCGCCTGTTCTACCGTGTTTTACTGCTGTTCAGAGATATTTGAGGACGGAGAGATGATCCAGTGTCCAGGGTGTAAACGCTCATTCCTGCCATCTGAGGTGGAGCTGGAGGAGGAATAATCCATGGACGAGTTCAATCAAACGGCTGAATCCCAGAGTATGGGGCTTGACCGGGCGGTGGACGACCCAGAACGGGAGAACACAGGCACTCAGGGTCATGTTCATATATCGGAGGATGTGATTACGGAGTTGGCTCGTCAGTCTCTGCGGCGAGTTCCAGGTATTCAGCCTGCCACATCGGGTATTGGGTCAAAGTTGGGACTGGGGCGCAAGGTGACCGAAGGGGTGAAGGTCGCCGTCGACGAAGGGGAGAATCCTTCGATCTCGGTTGATGCTTTTCTTGTGGTTCGCTACGGTCTTCGTATTCCTGATCTGGCATGGGATGTGCAGGAAAAGGTGAAGAACGACCTGGAGAGGACGACAGGATACGCCGTTAAGGGGGTCAATATCTACGTTCAGGGGATTTATTTCAACGATCCCACACCGGAGCCCGAGGTTTCTCAAATCGTTGGGGACGAGGCCTTGGATGCCGATCTTACCATTGAAACAGTGGGACCGGATGGCCACCTTCCTGGAGATCACGAGGACGATTGAGGGTCGGCTCGGATTCGAGCCGACCCTTTGTCAATAGGAGGCGGAAGCTACAGGTGTATGTCAAATGGAGAGAGCACCGGGACGGTCGAATCTGGGTATCCACCCTGGGACTGAAGGCCTTTGTCGAGACGTGCCTTCTCGAGGGGCTTTCCTGCCGGGACGTGGAGTACCTGGATGCGCAGGACCAGTTTTTAATATCGCTGCTCGTTGATGAGTCTGTCTCCTACGATAGGGATGTGATCTCCCAAAATCTCGTCGAGTCTTTGGCGTCTTTAGGCCTTGAGAGCTCTGTTTCCTGGAAACGAACGTCCGATGAGGAATCGGAACCCAGCGGGGATTTTTTCGAATCTCCGTGGTTTTGGGGCGTTCTCTGTTCGTCTATTGCGGCCCTGTGGCGTCTTGGCCTATCGGGTGTTTCCTGGTGCCTGTTGTTTGGATCTCTGGGGTATGTTGGCTGTATCGCCGTTCGCTCCGAGACGGGGAGAGGTTTCTATAACCGAATCGTCAACTTGTTCAAGGAGATGATCGATTGAAGGCCAAGGGGATTCATCACAAGAAACGTCGAGCTCGGGAGCTCGCTCTTCAAATTCTCTATGCTTTGGATATGACGAAAAAAACAGATCCGGCTCAGGCTCTGGATCTGTTTCCTTACGAGGACGATCAAGGGCTTCGGGAGACGGTGGAGACATTGGTTCACGGGGTTATGAATCATCTGCGCGAGATCGACAACATGATCAATCAAAACGTCGTGGGCTGGAGAAGTGACCGAATGGTGGCTGTGGATCGATCGGTCATCAGGATGGCCCTCTATGAGGCCATTTTAGCCCGATCCGTCCCCGTCCCTGTCGCGATATCCGAAGCGGTCGAGCTGGCGAAGTCTTTCGGGACGGACGAATCGGGACGGTTCGTCAACGGGGTTCTGGGCAAGATCCTCCGCACTTTACCTGAGGTTTTTCATGAGCACACCTGAGTCAGGCATCCTGGACGTCGACGGTCTGTCCAAGAGGATCAAAAAGGCCGTTGAGTCCTGTCTTGGGATGTCCAAGGTGGCTGTTCAAGGCGAGATCGTCGAGTTGAAGCATCATACCAGCGGTCACTGTTATTTCACCTTAGCTGGTCGAGAGAGCAGAATCGCCGGGGTGCTCTTTCGTTCGGATGCCTCAAACGTGATCCGCTGGCCTCGTCCCGGCGATCATGTGGTTGTCGGCGGTCGGGTTTCGACATACCCTCAGCGGGGTATCTATCAACTGTACGCTCGGCGCCTTTTCCCTCTGGGACAGGGAGCAGCATCCCGAGCCAGGGAGGAGCTCAGGCAGAAGCTCATGGATGATGGGTTATTTGACCCGAAAAGAAAGAGGGCCCTTCCTGCTTTTCCGGAGAAGATCGCCTGCGTGACCTCTATGACTGGGGCTGCCCTTCGAGATGTTGCTGCTGTCATGAGTTCCCGCTGCCCCTGGGTTGAACTGGTGCTTATCCCCGCTCTGGTTCAAGGGGCCGAGGCGCCCGACGAGATCGTTCGGGCTTTGGAACAGGTCCTGATATCTGATGTCGACGGAGTGCTCCTGGTTCGAGGGGGAGGCAGTCGAGGCGACCTGAACCCTTTCGATCAGGAAGATGTGATTCGGGCTATTGCGCGTTGTCCTGTACCCGTGGTGGTCGGTGTCGGCCATGAGATCGACGAGACCTTGTCGGACATGGTCGCCGATCGTCGAGCTGCCACTCCATCGGAGGCGGCGGAACTCATCAGTCCTGATCGACTTGCCGTCACGTTCTTGCTGGATCAGAAAGCTGCTCGTCTCAAACGAGTCCTGGAGGAAGATGTGACGATGGCGGCCCAACGGCTGGCTCGAACGGCTTCTGCTATGCCTCAAATCGTGGAGAGACGAATTGACACTGACCGTCAAAAGGTCGACCATATGGCCCAGCTGCTTCTCTCTGGCGCTCGTCGGACTGTGGAGTTGGCTGCATCGGAGCTGAGCCGCTTCTCCGCCGTTCTGGACGGGCTGTCTCCCTTGGCCGTTCTGGGACGGGGCTATGTCGCCTGTCAGGACAACGAGGGGAAGCCCGTGATCAGAACCGCCGACCTTGAGCCCGGAGCTCGTCTGTCTCTGGGCTTCTCCGACGGAACGGCTCTGTGTGTTGTGGATACCGTTGAGCCAAGAGAGGGGAGGGCCTATGGTTCCTGAGACGATGATATGGTGTTCCGGTGAGCTGTCCATTCTCGATCAGCGCCGGCTCCCTTGGAATGTGTCCCGGATCCTCTGTCGTTCCTGCCAGGATGTGGCCGAGGCGATTCGGTCCATGGCGGTTCGAGGAGCCCCTGCCATCGGCGTTGCCGCTGCCTATGGGATGGCCCTTGCTGCTATGGCGGGAGAGGATCTCTTCCGTGCACGGGATCGTCTTATGGCGACCCGACCGACGGCGGTGAACCTCCGATGGGTATTGGATCGTATGGACGCATTAGTCCGTTCGGGCGTCTCATCTGATCGAATGCTTCAGGAAGCTGTGGCAATCCATGAGGAGGATAGACGTGTCAATCGCTCCATCGGCGCGCATGGCGAGTCCCTGATTTCCGATGGAGCAACCGTGATCACTCATTGTAACGCCGGAGCCATCGCCACCGCTGGCTGGGGCACAGCCTTGGGTGTTCTCCGATCCTGTGCCGAGGCGGGAAAGAATATCACGATCTATGCCGACGAGACCAGACCCAGGTTTCAGGGGGGGCTGACTGCGTGGGAGTTGATGGAGGATGGGTTCGATGTGACGGTGATAACCGATGGGATGGCGGCCTGGCTCATGAGGACCCGGGAGATTCACGCCGTGATCGTCGGAGCCGACCGTATCGCTGCCAACGGCGATACAGCCAACAAGATCGGGACCTACTCTCTTTCCCTGGTCGCCAAAGCCCACGAAGTGCCTTTTTACGTAGCGGCTCCTCTGAGTACCATGGATTTGTCTTTACCCTCGGGAGAGACTATCCCGATCGAGGAACGGTCAGGGGAGGAGATACGCCGTCCATGGGGGCACTCCATGCTCCCTTCGTCGGTTTCGGTGTGGAATCCCGGTTTTGATGTGACACCAGCGGGGAACATAACCGCTATAGTGACCGAAGCGGGTGTCTTGCGCCCACCCTATGAAGACTCAATTGCCACTTGCATTACGGGCAATGTGTAGTTGCCTGAAGGAGGAAGTATACGATGAAGGACTTTTTTATCGCGGATATGAAGCTAGCCCCTAAGGGACAGGAAAAACTTCGTTGGGCTTGGCAGTACATGCCGGTCCTGTCGTCTCTTGAGGAAAGATACCGAGACGAGCAGCCTTTGGCAGGGGTTCGTCTGGCTGCCTGTCTTCATCTTGAGGCGAAGACAGCCTGTCTTCTCCGCACTTTTCACCGTCTGGGAGCGCGGGTGTACGCTGCCGGAAGCAATCCTTTATCTACCCAGGACGATGTCTGTGCTGCCTTGGTCACGGAGGGTATCCATGTTTTCAGCCATCGGGGTATGGCTCCAGAGGCATATCTGGGCTACCTCCGGGACGTACTCAGCTGTGACCCCGAGGTGATTGTCGACGATGGAGCTGACTTGATCGCAACTCTTTTGAACGAGAGAAAAGATTTGATCGGTACCGTACGCGGCGGCTCTGAGGAGACGACCTCGGGAGTGAAACGCCTCAAGGCCATGGAACGCCAGGGGGTTCTTCCATTCCCGATGATCTCGGTCAACGACGCAGATAGCAAATATCTCTTTGATAATCGGTACGGAACGGGCCAGTCGGTATGGGACGGTGTGATGCGAACCACTAACAACCTCATCGCCGGAAAGACTGTGGTGGTAGCAGGGTACGGCTGGTGTGGCCGAGGGGTAGCGATGAGAGCTCAGGCCCTTGGTGCCCGAGTGATCGTGACGGAGATCGATCCTCACAAGGCTTTTGAGGCCTTGATGGATGGTCATAACGTGATGACTATGGATCAGGCAGCTCCGCTGGGAGATATTTTCCTGACCCTGACGGGAAACGTAGATGTTATCTCGGCCCGTCACGTAAAACTCATGAAGGACGGTGCTCTTCTGGGTAACGCCGGTCATTTTGACGTGGAGATATCGAAGACAGATCTTGCCGAGGCTGCTCAGGAGTGTTTCGAGGTTCGTCCCAACGTGACCTGTTATCGTATGCCCGATGGCCGACGACTCTACCTCCTGGGCGAGGGGAGATTGGTGAATCTGGCCGCAGGCGATGGTCACCCCATCGAGATTATGGATCTGAGCTTTGCCCTTCAACTTCTCTCGGCGCTCTACGTCTACAGACACTACGGGGAGATGGAGCCTAAACTGTACCCGGTGCCAGCCGATGTGGATCGGTTCGTTGTGACGACTAAACTGGAGTCTCTGGATATCTCACTGGATGAGATGACCGAGGCCCAGACCGCCTATATGAGTGACTGGAGAGAGTGAAGTGTCCCTCCTTCTGAGGGATGTCTGGCTTCTGGATGGCTCCATGGATCAAGGGAACCGAGGGGATGTCCTGATCCAGGACGGGTGCATCAAGGCGGTAGATGCTCCGGGTACCCTCGAGGGCAACCAGGTATTTGACGGACGAGGACGGATAGCGGTCCTTCCCGCGCTGGTGAACTGTCACACTCATGCCGCCATGGTTCTCCTCCGAGGGCTGGGGGAGGAGCGTCCCCTTATGGAGTGGCTCGAACAGCGTATCTGGCCCGTTGAGGCTCGACTGACCCCTGAGAGGATCTATTGGGGGGCTCGGTCAGCCCTGTTGGAGATGGCGTCTACAGGAACGGTCTGTTTCGGAGATATGTATTTTGAGATGGACCAGGTGGGCCAAGCTGCCAGAGACGCTGGGATGCGGTGTGGCCTGTGTCGGGGTATCGTGGGCGGCGATGCACACAAAATCACAGAGGGCGTGGAACTGGCGGACGTCTTTAAGGACGATCCTGACATCACGGTTCAGATGGGCCCCCACGCTCCATACACGGTACCGATGAACGCCCTTCGGGAGATTACCGATCTGGCTAGAAATCGGGGACTTTCGGTTCACATTCACTTCCTGGAGGCTCAGTGGGAGCTGGGATACCTGCGGGACGAGCTGGGATGCGAGCCTCTGGAGTATCTGGAACGTTCGGGGTTACTGGACACACCCGGGCTTATTTTGGCTCACGGTGTATGGATCCCCGACGATATACTCAACTTTCTTGTCAACTATGGCGTCACCGTGGTCCATAATCCGGGGAGCAACCTGAAGTTGGGAAGTGGTGTTGCGCCGGTTCCCGGATGGATCGACGCTGGGGTCTCTGTGGCTTTGGGGACCGACGGAGCAGCCAGTAATAACCGGCTGGACATGTGGAATGAGATGCGATCCATGGCCCTGATTCACAAAGGGGTGAACCAGGACCCCACAACCGTCACAGCCGCCCAGGTTTTGGAGGCGGCCACCTATGGGGGGTATCGAGCCCTCGGTTTTCCTCGCTCCGGTCGAATTCGGCCGGGATGGGACGCTGATCTCATGATCGTGGATCTTGACCGTCCTCAGTATGTCGGTCTGGACGGTGACAACCTGGGGATGTATCTGGTGTATGCCGGGTCGTCGGCCGACGTGAAAGGGACCCTTTCGAGGGGACGATGGATTTACAGGGACGGGACGTTCCCCGGTCAGGATGTGGAGGACGTGCTTCGAAACGCCCGACAGGCAAGGACCGACCTGACAGAGGCAAAGGAGTGACCGAGAAGATATGAAGTGGAGAAGCGGTCGGGAGATCCGTCAGCTGTTTATAGACTTCTGGGTGTCTAAAGGGGCCAGGCACTATGAAAGTTTTTCGCTGGTTCCCGAGGATCCTACGGTTTTGTTCACCATCGCAGGTATGGTGCCCTTTAAAAAGTTCTATTTGGGCATGGCTGAGCCGGATACGAGAAGTGTCGTGACGTCGCAAAAATGCGTTCGGACGAACGATATCGATAACGTTGGACGGACGGCTCGGCATCACACGTTTTTCGAGATGTTGGGTAATTTCAGCTGGGGAGGGTATTTCAAGAAGGAGTCCATAACCTGGGGATGGGAATTTCTGACGGAGGCCCTCGGCCTCGATCCCGATCGAATGTATGCCACCATCTATAAAGACGACGAGGAAGCGTATACGGTGTGGACTGACCTGGTGGGGCTGTCGTCGAATCGGATCCTTCGTTTCGGAGAAGATGAGAACTTTTGGTTTATGGGGCCCGTTGGTCCCTGTGGCCCCGACTCGGAGATTCTCTACGACCAAGGCCCTGATTTTAGCTGCGGCCCTGACTGCGCCCCAGGATGCGACTGCGATCGCTTTCTTGAGATATGGAACCACGTCTTTACCCAATATGACCGTCAGGAGGATGGAACGCTTTTACCGCTTCCCCGAAAGAATATCGATACGGGGATGGGACTCGAACGGCTGACGTCCCTGATTCAGGGTGTAAGCAACGATTTTGAGACGGATTTGTTCCGTCCCCTGATCGATCGAACCTGCTCCATGGCTGGTATCACCTTCGGTGGGACTCCCGAGGGAGATATGGCAGCAAAGGTGATCTCCGACCACGTTCGAGCCGTAGCTTTCATGATTGCCGATGGCATCCTTCCAGCCAACGACGGCCAGGGGTATGTGCTTCGCCGACTTCTTCGACGGGCTGCCCGATACGGGCGGCTTATCGGCCTCGATCGCCCTTTTCTGACCGATCTGATACCAGTTGTCTTGGAGATTATGGCCGATCCCTACAGGGAACTCCTCTGCAATCGACTGACCATCGAGCAGGTCGTCGCTGTCGAGGAGAAACGATTCAGCCGAGCTCTGGAGCAGGGCGGAGAATTGCTCAGCCGGGAGATCAGCCAAGCGCTTCAGGCTGGTGGCTCTGTCCTGGCAGGAGATGTGGCTTTCGAACTGTACGATACCTACGGGTACCCTCTGGAGTTGACCGTGGAGATATGTAGGGAACAGGGGTTGTCTGTGGACGAAGAGGCTTTTCGGTCTGAGATGGAGTGTCAGAGGGAACGTGCTCGTTCGTCGAGCAAACACATGGGGGCTATCCTAACTGGTGATCTCTACGCCGAGCTTCTGTCTCAGCATGGAGCTACGGAGTTTTTGGGCTACGACGGACTCTCCGCCCAGAGCGAGGTTTTGGCCCTGGTCGCAGACGGTGAGGTGGTGGAGCAGGCTCAGGAAGGTGATGAGATCGGAGTGATCCTGAACAGGACCTCTTTCTACGCCGAACGAGGCGGCCAGGTGGGGGACCAGGGGGTCATCCAGGGGGAGCGATACGAGATTCAGGTGAACGACACCGTGTACGCCTCAGGTGATCTGATCCTTCACAAGGGCGTCGTTCGACGGGGGCAAATTACAGTCGGAGATCGGGCCGATACGGATGTCGATGGTGGACGGAGAACGGCCGTGACACAGAATCACACGGCCACCCATCTTCTCCACGAAGCTCTGATTCGAGTGCTGGGAGGGCATGTCCGTCAAAATGGATCCCTCGTCTCGGATCGGTTTCTTCGCTTCGACTACACCCACTTTGACCCCCTGAGCCCTGAGGAGATCGCGAAGGTCGAGGTTGCCGTCAACAGAGAGATCCAAAAGAACCACAGGTTGACCGTGGAGGAGACCGACATGGCAGCAGCCAGGGAGAAGGGGGCTAAGGCTCTCTTCGAGGAAAAATATGGCGATCGCGTTCGGATCGTCGCGGTGAGCGATTTTTCCACCGAGCTCTGCGGTGGCGTCCACGTAACAGCCACGGGGGATATCGGCCTGTTCAAGATCGTGTCCGAGGAGAGCGTGGGCTCAGGGGTTCGGCGGATCATAGCGGTCACCGGCATGTGTGCCCTCCATCGCTATCAGGAGACCGTGTCGGTTTTGAAAGAGCTGTCGGGACGTCTCGGTGTTCAGCCGACCAAGCTGGTGGAGCGACTTGACGCCATGGAGCGGGAGAACCGGGCTCTGCAGAAGGAGCTCCAACGGCTGACCCTTCAATCGGCCATGGAGGATCTCGACAAGGGAGTTGTCAAGACTTCCTTGGCTGACGGTATCACCTTATACACGGCGGCCATCGACGGCGTCAACGCTGATCGGCTTCGAGAGGTGGGGGACAGCATCAAGGACAAGGATTCAGGATCGGTGGTCATTCTGGCCTCGGATGGACCAGAGCGAACTCAGATGATCTGTATGGTTGGGCCCAGCGCCGTCGAGAAGGGACTTCACGCTGGCAAGATCGTCAAAGAGGTGGCGGCTTTCGTTGGAGGCAAGGGCGGTGGAAAGGCGACCATGGCCCAGGCAGGAGGGCCCAGAACCGATGGGACTTCCCATGCTCTGGAGGAGTCCCGAAAAGTCGTAGAGGGGTTTCTTCAGTGATTGAACGGATCGTCGGCCTCGACCTGGGGATGGTCCGCATCGGAGTTGCCGTGAGCGACCCCCTGGGGACTTTTGCCCAGGGGGTCGCTCAATGGGACGCAAGGAATGACTGGTTGTGCAATCTGGGAGATCTGTTGAGATCGACGGGGGCTTCCACCGTGGTGGTGGGCCTTCCCATCCGGGAAGACGGCACCAGGGGACCGTCGGCTCTCAAGGTGGAGGAGAATATGAGACAAATTCGAGAGACGTTCCCGGATGTGACGATTATACCGGTGGACGAGCGGTATAGCTCGACCATCGCGAACCAGGTGCTCATTCAGGGTGATCTCTCCCGAAAGAAGCGCCGGGCCGTGGTCGACAAACTGGCCGCATCGGTAATTCTTCAAACCTATCTGGACACCCGAAGGACAGTCGAACCGTGAGCGGTTTTCACCTCCCCGAAGGGGTCAGAATGACCCCCATGCTTGAGCAGTTCGTTCACTGGAAAAATCGGTATCCTCAGGCTCTTCTCTTTTTTCGGATGGGCGATTTCTACGAGCTATTCTTCGACGATGCTTTGGTGGCATCCGAGGCACTGGACATAGCTCTGACAGCCCGGGACCAGGGGAAGCGAATTCCCATGGCAGGTGTTCCCTATCATGCTGTTGAGGGATATCTGGGGAAACTTGTTCGAAAGGGTTTCAACGTGGCCATCTGCGAGCAAATAACCGAGCCTGACGGCCGAACTCTCGTTGAACGGGAGGTCGTTCGGTTGGTCACCCCGGGGACCTATCTTCCCGAGGAGGCTGGAGAAGATGGTCGACTGGCGGCCGTGATGCCTGTAGGGCGGGAGAGATGGGCGGTTGGAACTCTCGAGCCCGGGACGGGATCACTCCAGGTGGGCCTCCTGGATTTTGGCGAAGCCCAGGGATTTTTCGCCTCCTGTGATGGAGCTGAAGTTCTGGTGCCCCGAGGCACAGCCGGTACGTCGAAGAGAGCTTTCAGCCTGAGATCACCGGTGGAGCTCCCAAAGGAGGAGTTCGACCCGACCGGAGGAACCAGGTGGCTCAAACATCGGTGGGATGTGGGGTCTCTTCAGGGCTTCGGTGTGCTCGACGACAGCCCCGAGGCGGGGGTCGCTGCCGGACTTCTTCGATATCTGGAGGAAACTCAATTCGGTGCTGCTGAACACGTTCGAGGTTTGACTCTCCTCAGGTCCGATCGATTCCTTCATCTGGACGTCACGACCCAGAGAAATTTGGAACTCTTCGAGGGCGATGGTCCATCACTCTATTCGGTTCTGAACCGATGTCGAACCGGCTGTGGCCGGCGAATTCTTCGGGAGTGGATTTCCCGCCCTCTTCTGGATGTCCGCTCCATCGGCGAACGGCTGGATATCCAGGATTGTCTGAGAGGATGCCCTTCGTCTCTTCAGTCCCTTCAATCGGCTCTGGCCCAATGTCGTGACGTGGAACGTGCCCTGGCTCGTCTCCATCTCAGATCAGGAACTCCACGAGATCTCTCAGCCCTTCGGGAGACCTTGATGGCTGCTCCCTGCGTGATTGACGCCTTGAAAAAATCTGGACTTGAGGCCCTCGTCCTATTTCCTCGTGAACTGGAAGAGCTGGGAGCTACGTTGTCTCGGGCTCTGGAGGCGAGTCCTCCCCGAATTCTGGGCAATGGCACGGTGATTCGGGATGGATACGATGAGGAGCTGGACCGATGGCGGGATTTTGCCCGGAAGGGCCATCAATGGTTGGAGGACTTTCTCGCCCGGGAACGAATCCGTCTGGGTTTGCCCAAGCTGAAGGCGGGCTTCTCCCGGGTTTTTGGCTATTACGTCGAGATCAGCAAGAGCTCCATGAAGACCGATATGACGCTTCCAGAGGATTATCAACGTCGTCAGACTTTGGTATCGGCCGAACGATACACGACGGCCGAACTCAGGGATTTTGAGGAACACATGACCTCTGCCGAGAGCGAGACGAGGGAGAGAGAGGCCCTTCTCTATCGGGAACTGATCCAGACGACTCTCGCTCAGACAGAGCCACTCCAGCAGCTGGGGCGAGCATTGGGAACTCTGGATGTCCTTGCGTCCTTGACGGAGGTCGCCATTGAGAGAGGCTATGTCCGGCCAAGCTTTGTCGAGGGATCCGATATGCACGTATGTGGGGGACGCCATCCTGTCGTGGAGGCAATTCAAAGGGAGGTCCCCTTTGTGCCCAACGATATTCATCTCGTGACGGATCACCACCGCGTGGCTATCGTTACGGGCCCCAATATGGCTGGTAAGTCCACCTATCTTCGCATGGCAGCCTTGTTGGTCATTATGGCTCAGATGGGATGCGCAGTTCCAGCCGAGTCGGCCGAGTTCGGGCTTTACGACCGGGTGTTCACCCGCTTGGGCGCGCGGGATGAGCTGGCTTTCGGCAACAGTACCTTCATGGTGGAGATGGTGGAGACGGCGAACATCCTTCATAACGTGACGGACCGGAGCCTTGTGATCCTGGACGAGGTCGGCAGGGGGACGTCGACATACGACGGCATGAGCATCGCCTGGGCAGTACTGGAGTTTCTTCACGGTGCCTGTGGCCGATCTCCTAAAGTTCTCTTTGCAACCCACTATCATGAACTGACAGCCCTGGAAGGGGGGCTTTCCCATGCATGGAACCTCCGGGTGGAAGTGGAAGAACGCCCCGATGGCGTTACGTTTTTGCATCGGGTGGTTCCTGGCCCTGCCGACCGATCTTACGGCGTGGAGGTCGCCCGGTTGGCCGGTCTGCCAAGAGTCGTTCTCTGCCGGGCACAGGAGCTTTTGGAGCGATTCGAAGCCGATGGAGATCGCCGTTCTCCAGTTCCCGAGCCGTCGGTTCAGATGGAGTTTTTCGACCTGAAGGGCGACGCCCTGATCCAGGAACTGGCAGCTCTTCGACCCGATGACATGACGCCCATCCAGGCTCTTGAGAAGCTATATGAGCTTCGGGACGAGGCGAGAAAGGCGGTGTCCCCTTGAAAATACACCAGCTTTCCCAATCGGTAGCGATGAGAATCGCCGCCGGGGAGGTTATTGAACGCCCCGTATCCGTGATCAAGGAATTGGTAGAGAATAGTTTGGATGCCGGTGCACGACGTATCGTGGTCTCGACCGTTCAGGGTGGTCGGCTCTCCATGATGGTGGAGGACGACGGTGGAGGAATCCCTCTGGAGGATCTTCCTCTGGCCGTGGAGAGGCACGCCACAAGCAAGATCCTCTCCCTCGAGGATCTGGAGTCCATCGACACCTTAGGGTATCGAGGAGAGGCTCTTGCGAGCATGGCGGCGGTGAGCCGTCTGGATATTCGCAGCAGGGCTGAAGGCAAATCCACAGGAGGGTGGCTTCGGGTTCAGGGTGGCGGTCCTATCTCGGTCGAGGAACAAAACTGCCGTCCTGGCACCAGGGTTCAGGTTGACGACCTGTTTTTCAACCTCCCTGCAAGACGGAAGTTCCTGAAAAGCTCAGGGGCCGAACTTCGTCGTATATCCAGGCTGCTTCAGGAATTGAGTGTGGCCAATCCTGATGTGGCCTTCGTCCTTCACAGCGATGAACGAAAGGTCTACGAGAGCTCCGGCGGTGGCAATCGTCTGTCGGTGCTTCGCCGACTTTGGGGAGACGAGCCTCCTGTCTCAACGGCATCAGGGGCTCAGGGCCCCTACAGAGTGACCGTGTGGTGGCAGAGATTGGCGAGCTCTCGGATCTCTCTCATGGCTTTCGTCAACGGACGAAGAATCGACGACGGGACTATCCGGGCAGCTGTCTCCTCAGGGGAGACCCATCCAGGGGGCAACTGGGCCGTCTGGATCGAGACGGCCCCGTCGGAGGTTGACGTGAACGTCCATCCAGCCAAGGCCGAGGTCCTTTTCCGACGTGGAAGTGACCTTTTCGCAGCTGTGAGAGAGGCGGCAGCATCCATGAAGAACGACTGTCCCGTGTGGTTTGATGGAAATACCTCCCGTTCCCCGACGGATCATGCTCCTCTTCAGGTTGCCTCTCCATCCCGATATGCGGCTCCCCCCCGGGGGGAGTCCCTGTTTCGAAGGATTGAACCTTTTCCCGCTACTGAATCTCACCAACTTTTTGAACCAACAGAGAAGGAGTCTCATCCATCTGTGAAGCGGGATACGCCTCCTTCTGACGCTCTCCCCTCCCCTGTCTACATGGGGCAGTTAACGTCGGGATATCTGCTCTTCGACGATCGGGGTGACCTGATACTCATCGATCCCCACGCTGCTCACGAGCGGATCAACTTCGAGACGATCAGGGAAAGATGTTCGAAAGGATATGGTTCCCAGCTCCTGGCCGTTCCGATAGAGCTGCCTCCCACCCTCTCCTCTGAGGCAGAACCCAAAATCGATGAGCTTCATGCCCTCGCTTTCTCCCTTGATACCAACGATGGGAGAACTGTTCTTCGAGGTATTCCCGACATTCCTAAGGGAGCGTCTATTCCCCCTTTAGACCTCCTTCGAACGACGCTTATCGGCCTGGCGGAGGAGAACCAGAACCGAGAGGTGATCTGGCTCCGATGGGCCACCGTGGCCTGCCGTTCTTCGGTGAAACTCACCTGGTCCCTCACCCCCGAGGAGGCTCAGGTTCTTTGGCAACGCCTGCTGCTATGTGATACTCCTTCAGCGTGTCCTCACGGTCGACCAGCTCTGTTTCGACTGAGGTCTGCCACTATAGCAGCTCATTTTGAGAGGCGATGATCCTATGCCTATCCCTGTAGTCGCCCTTATCGGTCCCACGGCAGTGGGGAAAACTGCCTTAAGCCTCGACCTGGCCCGAGCCCTGGATGGCGAGGTCATCTCGGTAGACTCCCGCCAGGTATATCGGTATATGGACGTCGGGACCGATAAAATCGACGGACTGACGAGAAAGGAGATCATCCATCATCTCCTGGATGTGGTCGACCCCGACGAGATATTCAACGCATCGGATTTCGTCGACCGTGCGTCGTCAGCCATAGATCGTATTTTAGCCCGAGGCCGAACGCCTATTCTGGTAGGGGGAACTGCTTTCTACTACAGAGCTCTGTTTGATGGGATCCTGACGGTGAACGTGCCATCGGATCCGATCGTCCGAAAGGAGCTCATGGATCAAGCTGTCTCGTCGAAAGGACGACAAGCACTCCACGACGAACTTAAAAGGGCCGATCCCCAAAGCGCACAGAGACTTCATCCAAACGACTCTGTCCGGGTCATCCGTGCCCTGGAGGTCTACCGTATCTCGGGGCGTCCACTTTCGTGGTGGCATGAGCGTCCGACCTCTCAGACCCCGTGTCGGTACAGTCCGCTCTACCTGGGGTTGATCAGGCCCAGAGATGAGTTGACGGACACCATCGCCAGACGGGTTCGAGAGCAATTTGGTAATGGCTATCCCGAGGAGGTTCGATGGCTTCTGGATAAGGGATTCCCGCCAGATCTCCCCTCTATGAAGGGCTTCGGATATCGGGAACTCGTGCTCTACCATCAAGGCCATATGACTTTTGACGAGGCGGTCGAATCCGATGTCGTTGCGACTCGTCAGTTTGCCAAACGTCAGATGACCTGGTTTCGGACTTTTTTTCCAGTTCGATGGTACGACCTCTCAAAAATAATGTATAATGAAGTGTTATTGTCGATGCTTGATGACTCCAGGAAACACCTTGCGTCAGGGGATTTGGTACCATGAACGTGCTTATAGCCGAGCCTACAGGGCTGTGTTTCGGCGTCTCCCGGGCCATTCGTACCATGGAGGAAACTCTGGAGCGTCAAGGACGGGTATTCTGCATGGGAAGCCCCATTCATAACCCTCAAGAGGTCCGGCGTCTGGAGGACAAGGGGTTAGTTGTGGTCGATGACGACGCCCAGGTGCCTCCAGGTGAGGCAGTCTTCATTCGGGCTCACGGAGTAGCCCCATCGGTACTTTCCCGTCTGAAAGAAAAAGAGACCAGGATCATCGATGGCACCTGTCCATTCGTCAGGAAGGCCCAACAAATGGCCGGTCGTCTCTCCGAGGAGGGCTATTTCCCCGTTGTCTTAGGTGACGAAAATCATCCGGAGATAAAGGGAATTCTTGGATATGTCAAGGGACCTTCTTTGGTGGTGTCGGGTAAGAAGGATCTCGATACTGTTGAAAAAATCGGTAAAATTGGTATTATATCCCAGACGACTCAACAGGAATCGACACTCAAGGCTCTGGTCGCTCATGCTGTAGGTCTGGCAAAAGAGGTTCGGGTTTTCAATACCATCTGTCGTGCTACAGTCGAACGTCAAAATGCGGTCCGTTCTCTGGCGGGATTCGTCGACGGAATCGTGGTAATTGGAGGCCATAACAGCGCTAATACGGGAAAGCTTTTTCGAATCGCCCAGGAGTCGGCAACACCGGCTGTATGGGTGGAGCAGGCGGATCAACTGGATAGGAGGTGGTTGGCGGGAAAGGCGACTGTAGGAATTGCCGCCGGTGCCAGCACGCCGGACTGGCTCATAGAACAACTACAACAAGCGATGGAGGATAATCATCGCTGGACGTCAGGGGGATGTCAAAAAAATGAGTGAAGAGATCCGAAACACCATAACGGAGAACGATACGATCAAGACCGTGGACGAATCTGCCGATATGACTATGGCCGAACTCCTTGAGAGCACCGGAGGTATGGAGGATATCCAGCGAGGCAAGGTTATCTCCGGCAAGGTCGTTGGGCGGGTTGACGGTGGGTGGCTCGTGGACGTGGGCTACAAATGCGAGGGGTTCCTCCCCACGAGGGAATGGACTCATCACATCCTTGTCGGTGACAGTGCAGAGCCGGACGTCGGACAGGACTTGGACGTTCAGGTCGTCAGTATCCGCCAAGGAGAGGAGTCTCAACTGACAGTCAGTCGCTGGCGCTGCGAGTTCGACCGGCGTTGGCAGAACCTTGAGGAGACCATCAGCGACAAGAAGATCTTCCCTGTTCGGGGCCTGCGTAAGGTTAAAGGTGGTCTCATGGTGGACTGTTGCTCCCTAGAGGGGTTCATTCCCATATCACATCTCGCCGAGGAAGGCAGGGGGATCAATCCCGGAAAGTTCATCGACGAGGAGTTCGAGGTCGAGCTTCTGGAGAAGGACCGGCGGAAACGGCGTCTTGTCCTGTCTCGACGGGCCATTCTCGACGAAGAGCTCAAGGAACAGCGGGAAACCTTCTACAGGGAAGTCTCCGAAGGCACTGTTCTGGAGGGCACGGTGAGCAGTCTCACCTCCTTTGGGGTGTTCGTCAACCTGGGCCCCATCGACGGACTGGTTCACATCAGCGAACTTTCCTGGCAAAGGAACGCCAAGCCCAAGGATATCGTCAAAAAAGGCGATGCCGTCACGGTTAAGGTCATCGGCATAGATCAGGAGCATAACCGAATCTCCCTGAGTATGAAACAGACAAAGGACGATCCGTGGGAGACCATCACCGAAAGATGGAAGGACGGGGACACGGCCACAGGCGTGGTGACCAACGTCACGGACTTTGGGGCCTTCGTCGAGGTGGAGCCTGGCATTGAGGGGCTCGTCCACATCGGCGATCTGAGCTGGGCTCGGATTAAGCACCCCAAGGAGGTCGTTAAAAAAGGACAGGAACTCGAGACCATCGTTCTGAACGTGGACTCGGTGCGTAAGCGCCTGAGCCTTGGGTATAAACAACTCAACGATCCCTGGGACGGTATCGACGAGAAGTATCAAAAGGGACAGGACGTTCCGGTGAAGGTGGTTCGTCTGGCCGATTTTGGGGCCTTCGTCGAGCTGGAGAAAGGCGTTGAGGGATTGATTCACATCTCTCAGCTCAGCACCCGACGAGTCGATCACCCTCGGGATGTCCTCTCGGAGGGGCAGGAAATCACGGCTCGAGTCATCGAGGTCAATTCCTCGGATCGCCGAATCAGGCTGAGCCTCAGTGCCTTGGAGGAAGGGGATCGGAAAACGGCGAGCAGCAAAGCCACTCCGGCGGGAGGCGGACGCCGGAGGAAGAGCGAAGCCGAGCGCCCCGTGACCAACTTCCAGTCTGAGGAAACACCCATCACGTTGGGTGACGCCTTTGGGACTCTTTTTGACCAAGAATAACCTTCTGTTTTCCCTGTCACAAACGCCATCCTCCGCTCTGGGGGGATGGCGTTTTTTAAAAAGAACGGAAACGAAGACCAAAGAAAGGAGGCAGTAGCATGACAGAACGGGAGTTACGTATCTACCCCGATCCGGTGCTTCGTAAACCGACTCGACCAATTGAGAACTTTGACGACGAGTTCCGTATCTTCGTGAAAGAACTGGAAACCCTCATGTTTCGATACGACGGTGTAGGTCTGGCGGCGCCTCAGGTAGGGGAATCCCTGGACGTGGCTGTCGTATTCTACGGGGATACCCTGTACGTCCTGTCCAACCCGCTTATCATCAAAAGCGAAGGTGAACAGCGAGGGCAGGAAGGATGTCTCAGCTTTCCCGACATCTTCGAAGACATCACCAGACCAGAACGAGTGACGGTTGAGAGCCAGAACGAGAATGGAGAAATGCGACAAATAGAGGCTGAGGGATTTCTGGCACGGGCTTTCTGTCATGAGATCGACCACCTTCGTGGGAAACTCATGATCGACCACCTCTCTTCTATAAAGCGAGAGCAGATAAAGAAAAAACTGCTCAAGAGAAAAAAGAGGGCATAATGTCTTTGTGGTTTATGGGAAGCGGGAGCTTCGGCGCCAATTGCCTGGATGGACTCTGCTCAGACGGGATCTTTCCCGACCTGACGATTACCATGCCCCCCCGCCCCGCAGGCCGTCGAGGACTCAGTCTCAAGCCAACTCCAGTCGAAGCGAAGGCATGCGAACTGGGGCTGAGACTCTATAGATCTGCCAACGTGAACCAAGATGATTTTCTGCTCAGGGCTATCGCCGAATCCCCACCAGAGGCGATCTTCGTTGTGGACTTTGGACAGAAAATAGACGAACCGTTCCTTTCGGCACCCCACGTAGGGTGTCTGAACGTCCATCCGTCACGTCTGCCAGAGTATCGAGGAGCCGCACCGGTCCAACGAGCCATCATGGATGGAGCCAGCGAAACGGGGGTCACCGTTTTCCGACTGATCCCCGAAATGGACGCTGGTCCTATCGTGATCGCTCAAACGATAACGATAGAATCAGAAGAGACAAGTGGAGAATTACTTTTCCGACTTGCATACATAGGTAGCGCCCTCTTAAAAAAAACGGTACAATTGATATGTAAAGGGGAATTATCACTCCAGCCACAGGACGCCGACCGAGCGACCTACGCCAAAAAGATCGATAAATCCGAATCACGTATCTCCTGGGAACGGCCGGCGAACGAAGTGCATAACCTTGTTCGTGGCCTTAATCCCTCTTTGGGGGCCTACGTTCTTTTCAGATCTCAGCGCCTGAAGATATGGAGGACCGACTGGCTACCAGGCCAAGAGGGTCCTCTTGTGGGTGTTTTTTGTCTGGATACGAACGGATACCCCTTGGTCCAATGTCAAAAGGGGGCAGTGAGACTGAGAGAGGTCCAGCCGGAGGGCAGACGACGGATGGATGCTCGAGAGTGGGCCAAAGGCTCTCATATCAAAGAAGGAGAACTGATGGAATGAATCACGATACGAAGAGATTTTCCTCCCTTATCCAAAAGTACTCCTGGCCTAAATCCATCGCCGTAACTGGGGCATTAGGATCGGGGAAGACTGAATGGGTGCTCAACTTAGCTCTGGGCTTCAGTCTGGCTGGTGAGAAGGTCACCATCGCCGATGTGGACATTATCAACCCGTATTTCTGTATCAGGCAGGTCTCGGATACCCTGGAAGAGCAGGGTTTTACCGTCCTCACTGCGCCCGATAAGGCGAAGTGGGCCGATATGCCCTTGGTGACCGCACAGGTAGACTGGGCCCTGTCGGACCCTAATGGTCGTCTGCTTTTGGACGTAGGTGGTGATGCTGAAGGTGCATTGGCCCTGAAAAAATATCGAGAACGTATGATCTCCGTGGGGTATCTTCTCATCCTCGTAGTGAACGCCTATCGCCCCATGACATCGTCCGTCGAGGGAATCACGACCATGAGGCAACGAATGGAGGAGATCGGAGGACTCAAGGTAGGAGCGTTGATATCCAATTCACACCTTATGACCGAGACAACTATGGACGTGGTGAGCGAGGGGCTTGATCTCGTAGAAGCTGCTGGGAGGGAGCTCAACCTGCCGGTTCTCTACGCTGGGGTTCCTCCTCATATGGACGATGAAGCCCAACAGCGTCTGGCCGAAAGGTCTTCCAGTCCATGGCCGGTCTCCCGATATATGCTTCTACCCTGGGAAGAGGGAGCCCTGTGGTCTACCGGGCTGCCGTCCAAAAATCAAGGGGCTCGAATCCTCCATCAGGAGGGACGAAAGGCATAAAGAGCTTTGAGTATCGAAAAACACGAGAGGGGTGTTGTTGCTCATGGCAAAGGGACGAATCGTAGTCTCTGAGGAGTACTGCAAAAGCTGCGGTCTTTGCGTAGCGGCCTGTCCAGTGAAGGTGCTTCGGATCTCGGATCACCTGAATGCGAGAGGACATCGGCCAATGGAGCAGTACAAGGACGGCTGTATCGGGTGTGCGATGTGCGCTATCTCTTGTCCCGACGCAGTTATCGAGGTTTACAAGGAAAAGTAGGAGGGGGAGTTCAAGTATGGCTAAGGTGCTCATGAAAGGGACCGAGGCAATTGCCGAGGCAGCCATTCAGGCAGGTTGCCGGTATTTCTTCGGCTATCCTATCACGCCCCAGAACGAGATTCCCGAGTATATGTCGGCCCATCTTCCCAAGTACGGAGGGACCTATATCCAGGGGGAGAGCGAGGTTGCGTCGGTCAACATGATCCTGGGAGCTGCGGCTACCGGCTACCAGGTCATGACCACATCGTCCAGTCCGGGGATCTCTCTTATGTCCGAAGGACTCAGCTATCTGGCTGGATCTGAACTGCCCGCAGTGGTGGTCAACGTGATGCGGGGCGGTCCAGGGCTTGGCGGTATACTGCCCTCCCAGGCCGACTATCTCCAGGCAACCAAGGGCGGCGGCAACGGAGATTACCATCTTATGGTCTTTGCTCCCAGTACCCTTCAGGAAACCGTGAAGGTCGTTCAATCCGCATGGGACTACGCCTTTAAGTATAGAAATCCGGTGATGATCCTGGCCGATGGTTTTATGGGACAAATGATGGAACCCGTGGATATCGGACCCCATGAGACAAAGCGGGGGAAATGGCAGGACTGGGGGCTGGGAAACAAGGGGGATCGAGTCGGGAAGAAGCGGAGTCTGCTCAAGAGTATGTACCTGACCGCCGAGCTCCTCGAGGCCCACAACGCCAAGCTCCAAGCGAAGTACGACAAGATGCAGGAGGATGTCCAGTGGGAGGAACTCCACCTGGATGATGCCGAACTGGTCATCGCCTCCTATGGCACGACGGCCCGAATTGCCAAGTCAGCTCTCGGACACCTGAGAGAGGCGGGCTATAAGGTGGGTATGATCCGTCCGATCACTCTGTTTCCCTTCCCCTATGAGCCGTTCAAAAAACTGACGGATAGAGTGACCCACATCCTGGATCTGGAGATGAACATGGGGCAGATGGTGGAGGATGTAAAGGTCGCCACCAGCAGCCGCTTCCCCGTAAGCTTTTACGGTCGATGCGGAGGGGTCGCTCCCTCGGTCGAGGAGATCGAGGAGCAATGCAAGTCCATCCTTGATAAATAGGGGGTATCACGATGACTACGTCTACTGCCGAAAAAGTTGAGACAAAGGTGTATTCACGTCCGAAATCGTGGATGAGGGGGGTTCACACCCATTATTGTCCAGGCTGCGGTCACGGCATCGCTCATCGTATGATCTGCGAGGTTATAGACGAAATGGGAATTCAGGACGAGACGATCAGCATGTCTCCCGTAGGTTGTGCCGCCATGATGTACGATTACATCGACATCGATTACGTAGAGGCCTCCCACGGACGGGCCCCCGCGACGGCAACCGGAATTAAACGGGTTCTTCCTGATAAGTTCGTCTTTACGTACCAGGGTGACGGCGACCTGGCCTCCATTGGCATGGCCGAGATCGTCCACGCCGCCAACCGGGGCGAGAAGTTTTGCACGTTCTTCATCAACAACGCTATCTATGGCATGACCGGTGGTCAGATGGCCCCGACAACCCTGATCGGTCAGAGGGCCACTACCTGCCCCGAGGGACGAGACCCCGCACTTGCCGGTTTCCCCATGCGTATCTGCGAGTTGCTGGCGACACTGGAAACTCCGGCCTACATTGAGCGTGTCTCCCTGGCGAAACCCAAGTACATAATGCAGGCCAAGAAGGCGTTTCAGAAAGCCTTCAGATATCAGAAAGAAGGCCGGGGCTTTTGTTTCGTCGAGGTTTTATCCACATGTCCCACCAACTGGGGAATGAATCCCGTGGAGGCCTTTGAATGGCAGATCGAGAATATGATCCCCTACTATCCTCTCGGTGTCTACAAGGACTTTGAATAAGAAAGGGGTAGACTGTAATGTCGGATAGGTTTTATATGGACCTGTTGGCTGCCGGGTTTGGTGGTCAGGGCATTATGATGCTTGGTCAGCTTGTAGCCTATGCCGGAATCCATCAAGGGCGGCACGTCACCTGGATCCCAGCGTATGGACCCGAGATGCGGGGGGGGACAGCCAATTGTTCCTGCGTGGTGAGCAGCGAGGAAATTGGTTCTCCCGTGGTCGGCCAGGCCGATGTGGTGCTGGTGATGAATCAGCCATCCTTGGAGAAGTTTGCTCCTAAGGTCAAGCCCGGCGGTTATCTCATCTACAACAGTGACCTGGTTACCTACGACAATCCCCGGACCGACATCACCGTGATTCCCGTGCCAGCCCAGGTCATAGCTCAGGAACTTGGAAGTGACCGAGTGGCCAACATCATCATGCTTGGGGTGATCGTCAAGGCAACCGGGATCGTCTCTCAGGAGGATTGTCTCGATATCATCAAGGAGAAGTTGGGGACGAAGAAGCCTAAGTTCCTCCCCATGAACCTTCAAGCATTCGATAAAGGGGTGGCTGTGGCGGAAAAGTTCCTGGCCTGAGGTTCTCGTCATGGATCGTCAGGAAAAGACCATCAGCAAAAATACCGTCTATAGAGGACGAATCCTGAATCTTCGTGTGGACAACGTTCAGTTCCCTGACGGACGACGTACCCAGAGGGAAGTGGTGGAACATACCCCGGCCGTGGGGATCGTCGCCATCTCGGATAAATGCCTTTTCTTGGTCGAACAGTATCGGTACGCCGTTCAGGAAACGCTCTTTGAGATCCCCGCTGGCCTTATCGAACCTGGGGAGACACCAGAACAGACGGCCCATCGAGAGCTTCAGGAGGAGATTGGTTATCGGGCACAGAGGCTGGAACCTTTGGGACGGCTGTATGTGTCTCCAGGCTTCACGGATGAGGTTGTTTTCCTTTTCCTCGCGGAGGGATTGACTCCCTCTAAGCTTCCTGCCGACGACGACGAATCCATCACAGTTCGACGTTTCCCTTGGTCGTCCGTATGGGAGATGATTCGAGACGAGACCATCCGGGATGGAAAAACCGTCGCTATACTAACTCGACTGGCGTTGGAGCGGAAAATACCATATCATTGAGGGAGGCTTGAACCTCCCTCAACTTTTTTTTCGAGGAGTTGGGACGATGACGTCCTTCAAATCAACTTTTCAAGATTTTTTTCAGTATCTTCGCCTGGAGTTAGGGCTCAGTCAGAACACCTCTCAAGCGTACAGAGTTGACCTTGAGCAATGGACGGAGTTCTGCCTCGACCGTGGCAACGATCCCATGGTGCCTTCGCCTATTCTGTACGATGGCTTTATCTCTCACCTACGTTCCCTTGGTCTGGCTCCGGCGTCTATCCAGAGAAAGTGCGCCGCAATGAGGACCTGGTCTTGTTTTCTGGTTCTGGAGGGATATCTGTCGGCACCACCGACCCTGCCAGAGCTTCCGTCGCAACCGGAGAGGCTCCCTAAACTCCTCACGGAAGGAGAGATGCTCCGTCTATTTCGAACATGTGAGGGAGAACGGCTCACCTATCTGGATCTCCGTGACCGCGCGGTTCTGGAGGTCCTCTATGGCTGTGGACTTCGGGCATCTGAACTCTGTGCTCTCCGTATTCAGGACATCCGGGGTCCGGGTAGTCTGGCGATTTTGGGTAAGGGAGGGAAGGAACGAATGGTCCCCCTCGTCGGGAGCTCCAGGCACTGGCTCGAACGATATATCCGAGAGGGGCGTCCTCTAGTTGAGAAGGGGGTATCAAACGTTATTTTCCTCTCCAGACGAGGATATCCTCTGCGCCGAGAGGCTCTCTGGAGGATGATCCGATCTCGGGGAAAGACAGCCTCCATCCCGACGAGTCGTCTTCATCCTCACGTAATTCGACATACCGTAGCCAGCCACCTGTTACGCCGAGGTATGGATTTAAGGACTCTCCAGGAGTTTTTGGGACACAAGTCGATCGGGACCACGGAAAAGTATCTCCACTTCGATCAGGAACTTCGGGATGTCTACGACAGGAGCCACCCCAGAGCATAGACACAATATAGGAGGAATACATTATCATGATAAAATCTATCGATGAAGCCCTATCCGCTATCAGGGAAAAAATCGACTACATTCCTGATGTGGCTGTGGTTTTGGGATCGGGCCTTGGAGCCTTGGCCGATGCCATAATGGATAAGGTGATCATTCCCTACAGTGAAATTCCCCACTGGGCTCAGTCTACCGCTCCGGGACATGCTGGTCGGCTCGTGGTGGGATCCTTCAGAGGAAAGCGAGTCGTGGCCATGCAGGGCCGACTTCATGTCTACGAGGGCTATCCCATGGATAAGGTCGTCTTTCCCGTCAGGGTATTCGCCCGATGGGGCGTGCCAGTTTTCATCGCTTCCAACGCCAGTGGGGCGGTGAACCACGGTCTGGGTGTTGGGGATATGGTTTTGATTCACGACCACATCAATTTTATGGGGACCAACCCCCTGATCGGCCCTAACCTTCCCGATCTAGGGGAACGATTCCCTGATATGTCCTTCACCTATGATCGCGATATCCTGGAACTGGCCGAGAATGTCGCCCGCTCCGAGGGGATCAGTACCAGACGAGGGGTGTACATCGCTTTTACGGGACCGTCCTACGAGACTCCATCGGAGATCCGAATGGCTCGCACTCTAGGTGCCGATGTAGTGGGCATGTCCACGGTGCCCGAGGTTATCACCGCTCGTCATGGCGGCATGAGGGTTTTCGCCATTTCGTGTGTGGCCAATTACGCCGCTGGTATGACGTCTAACCCACTCTCTGAGCAGGAGGTCCTGGACGAGATGGCCAAATCAGCGAAAAAACTCACTGCCCTGGTTGGCGGGGTTATCGAACACTTATGATCGCCGTGCCCCCTAAGGACTCCGTGGGACGAGGTCACGATTCATGACCTTAATTTTTCGTTTGATTCGAATGATATTCCCACTGATCATCTTCTACGTCGTGGGGATGTTCATCCGAAACGCCCTGGCCATCTATCGATATCGAAACGGCAAGGGGTTCGGCGATTTTTTTAGGGATGGCGGCTCACCTGGTTACCGGGGATTTCAAGATAGAGGGCAACAGCGACACCGATCAACCGGGTCGGAATCGTTGAATCGCCGATCTCCGTATGAGGTGTTGGGCTGTTCCCGTTCGAGCTCGGTCGAGGAGATCAAGCGGGCCTATCGAGACCTGATTGGCACATATCACCCCGACAAGTTTGTCGGTATGAATCTGGACGAGGAGTTTATCCGTTTGGCTTCCAGGAGGTTTCAGGAGATCCAGTCAGCGTACGAGACCATCCGAAGGGAACGGGGATTTTAAGGCCTCGGTTTTCAAATCGGAGGAAATAAGATACAATACAGTTTGTCCTTCGGAGACGAATGTGTCCTGGTGGGCGCCCCGGGCTTCAAACCCGTGCGGGGGGCGGCATAGGGCCGTCCTCGGTGGGTTCGATTCCCACACGTCTCCGCCAATAACAAATAAAAAAAGTGTCGATGTGTCGAGAAGGCGCATCGACACTTTTTTTAAGTAACGCTCCATTCTCTTAGCCCCTATCGTTCTCGTGATGTCTCAAAAGGGCTTACGCCTTACGACTCTCCACAACTTTTCCCACAAAAAATAAAGAAAAAAAACCCATAGTACTTGACTCTTTTCGATTTTCGTTTTACTGTTTATGTGGTAGAAAGTGGAGCATCGTGGAGTATTTTGGGGGTGTTTTCCATGTTTTTGGGGAGCTTCGACCATAAGATCGACGAAAAGGGGCGGCTGATTCTTCCTTCTCGATTTCGTCGTGCTCTTGGTTCTCCGCTGATCTGCACCGTGGGGATGGAACAATGTATGGCTATCTACCCCATGGAAAACTGGGAAGCGTTCGTATCTCGTTTTGACGCCCTTCCTTTCTCCAAGGAACGTGCGAGAAACTTCAAGCGAGTTCTTTTCTCCATGGCCGACGAGGTGGTACCCGATAAAACTGGGCGAATTATGATTTCTCCGGGGCTTCGTAACTACGCCTGTCTTGACGGAGACGTGTCGGTCATAGGGGTGGAGGATCACATCGAGATATGGGATTCTCAGCGTTGGGTCGAACGCCGTTCAGCCTTGCTCGACGGACTGGGGAGCATGATTGAGGAAGTGATGGAGTGACGGAGAGGGTCGAACATATCCCCGTGATGTTGGATCAGGTCATGGAGACGTTTAACGCCATAGACACTCCTCTTCGATTGGTGGACGGCACTCTGGGACTGGGAGGATATTCGGAGGCTATGCTTCGTCGTTTTCCCAGGGCTACGGTCTTTGGGATCGACCGGGACCCCCAGGCCCTGGAGATGGCTTCCAGACGTCTCCAGGGATTTGGAGAACGATTTTATCCCTTAGAGGGCAATTTTGCCGACATGTCCTGTCTTCTGAGCGAGGTCGGCGCTGTGCCGATCAACGGGGTCGTCTTCGACCTGGGCGTCTCCAACATGCAGCTGAGCTTGCCCGAGAGAGGGTTTTCCTTCCGAGAGAACGGTCCCTTGGATATGAGGATGGATGGGGAAAATGGCACTGCTCCCTCAGCCGCCGATTTGCTGGAAATTCTCTCGACACAGGATATCTGTGATATTTTTCGGCGTTACGGCGAGGAACGGTTTGCCTGGCCTATCGCCAAGGCCATTGACCGACACCGAAAAGCCTATGGTCGCTTGAAAGACACCGACACATTGGTGTCGATCATACGAGAGACCTTACCCGCACCGGTGATGCGTAAGGCCAAGGGACATCCCGCCAGGAAGGTTTTTCAAGCTCTTCGTATCGCCGTCAATCAGGAACTGGACTCGTTGGATCGAGGTCTCGACCAAGCCCTTGAGATTTTAGCACCCCAAGGGGTGATAGTGGTTGTGGACTATCACTCTCTGGAGGACAGACCTGTGAAGTGGCGTTTTCGAGAATGGGCCAACGCTGGCACTGGTGTGATTCTTACCCGAAAGGCTCTGCTGCCGTCTGAACGGGAGGTCGAGAAAAACCCAAAAAGCCGAAGCGCCAAGCTCAGAGCGTTTATGAAAAAATAAAAGACTTCAAGAGGAAAGGAGAGACGTTGAGATGGCCCCATATCGAGCACGACCAAGAAACGACCAGATAGATTCGGGACATGCTATGACCCCTGTGGCGGTCGTTATGGTTGTGATCATCATGGGACTGTGTACGACCCTCGTGTCTCTTCGGATGAAGGGACTGGCGTTGGAGGCTCGGTTGAACAGCGTTATTCATCGGGCTCAGGCTATAGATCGAGATGTGACGTCGACCCATAAAAAGTGTTTCGCTCTCTCGTCTCCCTCGGTGGTCTATGGATATGCCTGTGAGCGTTTGGGGATGACGGAGACCACCGTGGCAGGTGTCGTCCATGTACAGATGTCCCTTTCAACCGCTCTTGAGAAACCTCTGGATAGTGAACGCTGGAGGGGATCCCTGCCTGGTTTCGGGATATCGCCGAGGCTCAAGCGTTAGGGTTCTTCGGCGTTTCTCATGAAAAAACATCTCCCCTGGGGGCTCCTGGCGACTGTATTGGCAGTTCTTGTGTGGAGAACCTGGGCTCTTCAAGTTCACCCGGAGAGCAGGACTCTCACCAGACTGAGTGCCCAGACAGGTGGTATCGCCCGGACCTTTTCAAATCGAGGGATGATCGTAGATCGAAGAGGAGAGCCTTTAGCCCTGTCGGTTCCTGCCGCCAGTCTATACGTTGACCCTCAGATATGGGACACAAAACAGGCTCATCGCCTCAAGGGATTGATTCCCCCTCAAAAGGTTCGTTCTCTGTCGAGCCCTATGAAGGGACGCTTCTTCTGGCTCGATCGCCAGATCAAGGATGTTCAGGCAAAAAAAATCCTGGAGCTGGGATTGGACGGACTCTTTGCCCTTCAGGAAAATCGTCGTTCGTATCCTAACGGGGCTTTGCTTTCTCACGTTCTGGGTGTGTGCGATATCGACGGACACGGTCTGTCCGGTCTGGAGCGAATCTGGGACGATGTTCTCTTCACACCGGCTCAGTGGTCCGTCAGGATAGGCGGTCGAGATGGTCGTGAGGGCGAGAAGCTCAAAGACGGCATCGTGCGTCTGACCATAGACCGACGTATTCAGTATATCCTCGAAAAACACCTCTTCGCCGCTGCGATGAAGGAGAAAGCCAAATGGGGGGCAGCCCTTTGTATCGAGAGCGAGAGCGGCCGGATCCTCGGCATGGCGAGCTGGCCGACCTTCGACGGCAATAAGAGAGAATCCATGAAGACGAAGAACATGGTCAATTGTTGTATCAGTCGAGTGTACGAGCCGGGATCCACTCTGAAACCGATTGTGATGGCCATGGCCCTTCAGTCGGGCATCGTGTCAAAAAGATCCCATTTTCTGGATCGAGGACGAATAAAGGTGGCCGATGGATGGATATCAAACTCACACGGTACAGGGAAGGGGAAGATCGACTTGCCCCATGTTCTCATCTATTCATCCAACGTCGCCATGGCCCAGATCGGAATGAAATGGAACCCCTACGAGGCATATAAGGATCTCCAGGCATGGGGAGTCGGCCACCCGACAGGGGTCGAACTTAACGGGGAGGAATCAGGGTTGCTCCTCCCACCGGAACGATGGTATGGGGTCATTCCTTCTAACGTTGCAATAGGCCAGGGGGTGGCGATAACGCCATTGCAGCTCACTATGGCGTTCAACGCTATCGCCAATGGTGGGAGGCTTCTTCGTCCTCACGTAGTGGACGAGGTTCAGGACAGCCACGGCAAAGTGGTATATCGATCAGCGACAGAGGTGGTTCGAAACGTCCTCTCCTCCCAGTATGTTCGATGGTTCAGAAACGTCCTTCGAAAAGTAGTGACAGAGGGAACGGGCAAGGAGGCCGAGTGTTCGTCTGTAAAGATCGGAGGAAAGACCGGCACCGCCCAAGTGGCGGAGAAGGGCACATATAAAAAAGAGCGGATGGTGGGGTCTTTTATCGGATACTGGCCTTACGATGATCCTCAGTACACCTTGTTGGTCGTTCTGGGAGAACCCCGTGCAGGACGATATTACGGCGGAGAGGTAGCGGCACCACCCTTTCGCTTTATGGTAGAAGACATCGAACGGTTGGATTCGGGAGAGTGAGGCACTGTGATGAACGGAGTTCAACAAGTTGTGGAGGAGCTTCGTCGGAGAGGATTCCTGATCAGGACAATTCACGCCATGGATTTTCCCCTTCGGTCGGTGGTCTCTGACTCCAGAAAGGTCTCCTCTGGCGACCTGTTTTGCTGTGTCCCCGGAGCTCACGTCGATGGACATGAGTATGCTGCTCAGTCCGTTGCACGTGGTGCGACGGCCCTGCTATGTGAACGCCTTCCTGAAGGCCTTCCTCACGACTTTCCCATCCTGATAGTGAAGGATTCCCGACGGGCCATGGGAGTCGCAGCAGCCGTCGTCGCCGGTCAGCCGTCGAATCGTCTGACGATGGTCGGAGTGACGGGTACGAACGGCAAGAGTACGACGACATATATGATTCGCTCCATCATGAACCGTCGAGGACAAACCGGCCTGATGGGAACCATCTGTTACGACGATGGGGATCAAGTAGTGGAGGCCAACAGAACAACGCCCGAGGGGCCGGATATACAGAGCTACCTGGCCAATATGGTAAACAAGGGATGTCACGGGTGTGTCATGGAGGCGTCGTCTCATGGTCTGGAGCAGGGACGTCTGGAGGGATGTCTTTTTGACGTAGGTGTCTTCACCAATCTAACGTCGGAACATCTGGACTATCACGGAGACATGGAATCCTATTTCCAGGCGAAAAATCTGTTGTTTGAATCCTATATCAAGCCGGGCGGTCGGGCCATCATCAATCTGGATGATCCGTACGGTCGTCGGTTGGCCTCAGGGATTCCCTCGGCTCTGACCTATTCTATGGAGGGGCGGGAGGCATCCGTATCAGCGCGTTCCATCTCTCTCAGTGATCGGGGTGTCTCATTTGATCTGCTCATGGACGAAATGATCCTGCCGATGGTCGTGCCCATCATCGGGCGCTACAACGTGGCCAACGTTTTGGCCGCCGTCACCGCATCTTTGGCCCTGAAGTACGACCGGGACGAGGTTTTGGAGGGGCTGAGGACTCTTCCCCAGATCCCCGGCCGAATGGAACGATTCGCTTTTGTCGACGGTCCATGTGCAGTGGTGGACTACGCCCACTCTACCGATGCGCTTAAAAACCTCCTTGACGCCGTCTCCGAGATTTGCCGGGGACGGATCATCAGTGTTTTTGGCCTGGGTGGAGATCGATTTCGGGACAATCGATGGGCCATGGGAGAGGTGGCAGCCTCGATGGCCGACCACCTTGTCCTCACGATGGATAACCCCAGATCAGAGGAACCAGAAGCCATTGTCCAGGACATTCTCAAAGGGGTTAAGATGATCCCGAACGCCAGCTGGGAGATCGTTCTGGACCGTTCACAGGCCATTCGTCGTGCCCTTGATCAGGCTGAACTGGGTGACATCGTGGTTATCTCCGGAAAGGGACCTGAGCGGTATATCCTCGTTGGAGACACGAAAATCCCTTATAACGATGCTCAAGAGGTTCAACGATGGGGAGAGGATCGAGGCCTGTCATGGACGTAAACCCCATGGGCCTTCGATGGAGTGATCTGGCCTCGATGGCGGAAGGTTATCTCGTCGGGAGCGATGGACCGATACGAGGCGTGTGCACACCAGACAGCCGATCGGTCCATCCCGGCGACCTGTTCGTAGCTCTTCCGGGATGCAGAGTTGACGGGCATGATTTTCTGGAGCAGGCATTTGACCGAGGGGCCGAAGCTGCCATGGTGAACCAGGATCGATGGGGCAACAAGAAGGTCCCTTCAGGGCGATACATACTGGTCGCAGATGTCGAAGCCTCCCTGATTCGTCTCGCCGAGACTCGAATGAAACAGCTCACCAACGTGATAGCTGTGACCGGCAGCGTGGGCAAAACAACGACCCGTGAGATGATAGCCAAAGCTTTGGGCGGTTCGCACGCAGGAGTCTATCGAGCTCGACAGAGTCATAACACAAAAATCGGCTGTGCCCTCACCCTGGCAGAGATGCCTGTCACAACCTCCATCGCCGTGTTGGAGATGGGGACCAATCACCCGGGCGAGATTGCCGAGATGGTCTCTCTCTTCCCGCCAGATGTGGTCGTCCTCACCAAGATTTCCGAGGCACACCTGGAGGGCCTGGGCGATCTGAACGGAGTCGTTCAGGCCAAGTCGGAGATCTTCGGCTCTTCCCGTTTGAGAACGGTCATTTACAATGGGAACGATCAAGAACTGAGCAAAGCCATCCAGGCCCGATCAGACGACTCTCGATGGAAAGCCTGGGCTGTTGGGGAGGGAGAGGGGAAGGTTCTGGTAAAAGACCGATCCTTGATCTGGTCCGATGTGCCGATTGTCTCTGTGAAGTTAGAGTTACCTCATCATAGGAATGGCTCTTGGACCGTGAGGGCCAAGATGTCGGGCGTTCAGAACGCCCTTCTCCTCGCTCTGGCTTGGGGAACCGCTGTCCACCTTGGTCGAGATCCCGGAGAGGTCGCTTATCGTCTGAGCCACTGTACCTCCTGCAAAGGGCGGGGGCGTCTGTTGTCTCTGAACGGAGTTCAGGTATTGGACGAGTCCTACAACGCTAATCCTGCATCCATGAGTGCCGCACTGGACTTGGTACGCAGTGCTCCAGTTCCGAAGGAGCGTTGTTTTCTCGTTCTGGGTGAAATGAGAGAGATGGGAGAAGCCTCAAAAAAAGCGCACGAGGAGATCCTGAAGAAGGCGGAAAGGACAGGGAATCTCTATCTCTTCGGCTCAAGCTGGCCTCTTCGGGCAAATCATCGAGTCTGGAAGGAAATGGACGCGCTTATCGAAGCGTTGAAGCAGGAGCTGAGGCCCAAAGACCTGGTTCTGATCAAAGGCTCCCTGTCGAATCGGATGGAACGGGTTCTGGAGGCTCTACGATGAGGGGGGAGCAAGTTCTTTTATGGAGTATGATCGTAGCCATTGCCTCCTGTATCCTGCAGAGGGCTTGGATCAACTGGCTTCAGAGCCATAACCTCCGCCTCGTACAAAAGGAATACGGCCCAACCAGAGATCCCCTCAAGGGGCGGACTCCCGCTCTGGGAGGCTTGGTCTTTATGTTCATGTCGCTTCCGGCCTTTTTGATCGGGTATTCCCTGGGGGACGGCTCCTTCGTTTTTCAGATCAGTCTATGGTCCCTTCCTCTTCTGGCGGGGTGTATTGGTCTGTGGGACGACCTCCTAAAATACGTCCGCCATTCCAGCGAGGGACTCTCTAGTCTTCAAAAACTGGGGCTTCAGGTGATCATCGCCATCGGCTGGTCCATGTGGGCTGCTCAGGTTCCTGGCATCAGGGTTTTGCCTGGCAATCCCATGTCCGTGAGGATGTTCGTTCCGATGATCGCCTTTTTGGTGGTCTCCATGATCAACGCCGTCAACGTGACCGATGGGCTGGACGGATTGGCTGCAGGGGCTTCGGCCATATCCTTTATCTACCTCTCTCTGGTGGTCCATCAAGGGACCGTAGGAGCCGTCATGGGAGCGGCCTTCTCGTCAGCCTTTCTCTGGCACAACGCTCACCCGGCTCGAATTTTTATGGGAGACTGCGGGTCCCATTTTCTGGGAGGTCTGTTGACGTCCATCGTCGTCTGTGGCGGAGGCTGTCTCTATCTCGTTCCAGCTGGGGCGTTGTTCGGCGTGGAGATTCTGTCGGTTGCGATTCAGATCGTGGCGATCCGGTGTTTTTCAAGAAAAATCTTCCTCATGAGCCCACTTCATCACCATTTCGAGTTGGCAGGATGGAGCGAGGTCACCATAGTAACTCGTTTTCTACTTCTTCACTTAATGGGGATGGTCGGAGCTCTGACCGTGGGCGGTTTCCTGCTTCGGCAGGGATAGCAAAGGAGGTGAGAAGCGGTTGGAAGCCCTTACCGGAAAAAAGATCACCATCATCGGTGGCGGCGTTAGCGGAGCGGCTTTGGCCCGATTCATCGCCGTACACGGCGGAGAGCCCTTCGTGACCGAGGCAAAAGCGGGGATACCTGAATCTCACCTGGAGGACTTTCGATCCCTCGGAGTCCGGTGGGAGACGGGGGGACATTCGGCTCGGGCTCTGGAGTGCCACATGCTAGCCCTCAGCTCGGGAGTTCCGCCCACGGCTCCTGTGATCCTGAGTGCCCAAAGCCAAGGCATACCTGTCGTCGGTGAGGTCGATCTGACAAGGCCCTACATGGACGGAATAGTCGTGGCGATTACGGGAACGAACGGTAAGACGACCACGACATCTTTGACGGCTCACCTTTTGCGCTATGCCGGGCTGGATGCGGTCGAAGCCGGAAATATCGGCGCTCCCCTGGGAGCTCTTGCTGGTCAGAAACGAGACGTCTTCGTGGTTGAACTCAGTAGTTTCCAGCTATACTGGACTCATCACGCTCTTTTCGACGTCTCGGTGGTCACCAACCTGGCACCGGATCATATCGACTGGCACGGTGGATATGATCGATACGTCGCCGCCAAGCGACGTATCTTGGAGCGCCGCAGTCCCCACGGATGGGCTGTCATCCAGGAGATGGACCGAGAGGTTCTGAGGAGCCTGAATACACCCAGGATCATCGGACTCAGTCACGGGGTACCATCCGGCGATGGACTTTGGATGGAGGACAGGTCGGTTTCTATCACCATCAACGGACACTCCACAAAGTTTTTCGACGTGGAGAGTTTGCCTCTGTTGGGACGACACAACGTTGAAAACGGGGCCATGGCGGTAGCTGCCTGTTTTCTCTCCACGAATCGAACGGAAGACTGGGCGGCAGGTTTTCAATCCTACCAGCCGCCTCCCCATCGGTGTCAGCTCGTCGGAACCGTGAAAGATGTGACGTATGTGGACGACTCCAAGGGAACCAATGTAGCCTCCACGTGCACTGCTTTGCGCTCTCTTCCGGGACATAAGGTCATCATCTTGGGAGGACGGGGAAAAGGGGAAGACTACGAGACTCTGGCGTCTGCCGTGAATGAGACATGTCGTTGGGCGGTACTCATCGGCGAGGAACGACAGGCCATAGCCGACACTCTGAAACGGCGGGGTTTTTCCCATTGGACGTTAGCTGAATCCATGGATGAAGCCGTCGATCATGCTTCGAAAGAGGCTCAGAGCGGCGACACGGTCCTTCTGTCTCCTGCCTGCACCAGTTGGGACATGTACGACAACTACGAGATCCGGGGAGACCATTTTCAACAGCTGGTCGCCACTCTGAAGGAGAAGGCATCGTCTCCGTGAGTCGTCGAGATCCGTTTTTATGGGTCATTCCCCTGATTCTGTCGGCTCTTGGGGTCATCGTGATTCTGTCTCTCACGTCTGTGCGATTGGGTGATGGCTCTCTGTCGTTCATATTGGGGAAGAAGCAGACTCAGTGGCTTGCCGTTGCCTTGGGTGCCATGCTCATAGTCAGTGCCGTTCCCCTCCGGTTCTGGTTGGACCACAGTGGTTTTTTCCTGATCTTTGCCTGGGCGCTCTCTTGGCTTCCTCTGATCCCTGGGATAGGCGCCGGAGGCGGTGGGGCCCTTCGATGGGTTCGGGTCGGCAGTATGACGTTCCAGCCTTTGGAGTTTTTAACCTTTTTTTTGGTGGTACACCTATGCAATATTTACGGTCGAGGAAAACTTCAAGGTCTCCGGTCTTTTGTGCTGACTTTGCTGCTCGGAGCGATGGTGATGCTTCCTATCCTCGTTCAGCCCGATTTAGGAGGTTCTCTCCTCCTCTTCTTTCTCGCTATGGGGCTATACGTGGGAGCACACGGTATCTTGCTTCCTCTGATGTCGGTTATCCTGCTCTCGCCGGTGTTCATGTTTCTATCTCAGAAAGAGTATCGCCACAGAAGGATCGTCGCCTGGCTCGACCCATGGTCGGATCCCAGCGATGTAGGATACCAGACTATTCAAGGTCTGGTCGCTTTTGCCAACGGCGGATTCTGGGGAACTGGTCTGGGGAGAGCTATGCAGAGAAGCCGCTTTCTTCCGGCAGCCCATACTGACTTCATTTTTGCGGCACTGAGCGAAACCCTGGGCGTATGGGGGAGCGTCGGAGTTCTGGCTCTCTTTTTCTTCTGGTTCATTAGAGTCTATGTCCATTTCAACCAATGTAAGAACCAAAAGATATCACTGCTGTTTTGGGGAATGGGACTCTCTGTGGCTCTTCCCCTGATCATCAACGTAGGAGGGGTTACCAACTTAATCCCGATGACCGGCATGCCTCTGCCGTTTCTTAGTTACGGTGGAAGCTCTCTGGTCGTCTCCTGGATAAAGGTCGGTCTGCTTCTTCGAGCTGTGAGAGAGATGGAGGTGATGGAGTGACCGTGTTGCTGATCGCAGGTGGAACCGGAGGACACGTAATTCCGGCTCTGGCCTTCGGGGCATGGCTTCGGACTCGAGGTGAGAAAGTCAGATACGTCTGTGGAACCAGGCTCCTCGAACAGGAAATTTACCGGGAGCATGGGGTCAATCCGGTGATTTTGCCGGTTCAAGGCTCCCCTTTGGGGACAAAAAAACCGGGCGATATTCTTACCAGAACAGCTGGTCTTATTCGAGCCCTTGCGCAAATGAGGGACCTAATCCACAGAGAACGACCTCGTGCCGTAGTCCTTTTTGGGGGGTATTTGAGTCTCCCCGCTCTTATCGCCGCTCGATGTATGGGTGTTCCTGCCGTGATCCACGAACAGAACGCCGTGGCTGGTCGAGTTACCCGGTTAGCTGGCCTCTTGTCTGTTCCTGTAGCCACAGGATGGGGCTTCTGTCGAGGCGTTCGAGGAGTCTACACAGGCATCCCCGTTCGCTCATTTCGATCATTAAGTCGAGATGATGCGCTTAAGGAACTCGGCCTTTGCCGATGGTCAAGGGGAATTCGCCCAATAGTGGTGGTTCTTGGGGGGTCGTTGGGAAGCTCTTTTCTTTCAAAATCGATATCTATTGCCTCATCTATGGTAAAATCTGTGGGGTGCTGTTTTCTCTGCATCGGAAGCTCTTCCGAGACATCTACAGACACCGTGGTATCTCTGCCACCTCAATGGGATATGTCGCCGGTGTATGCTGTAGCCGACCTGGTCATCTGCCGAGGTGGCGGTGCAACTCTGGCGGAGCTCCGGTCTCAGGGGATACCTGCCATCATCGCTCCGTGGGAAGGGGCAACACAGGAACATCAAAAAGCAAACGCCACCTGTTTTATCCGGGAAACGGGGTTGGGGCGACTTTGGTCTCCCTCAACGGGGGGAGCTGGTCTGGCGAACCTCGTCGATCAGACGCTTTCGTCCGTTTCCAGGTACAGAAAAGGACGGGGGACCTCCCCATCCGCCTCGCTGTGGCTATTGATTTGTTCTCATGTCATGAAAGGAGAGTCCGGTATTGGAGTTATCTAAGATCACTTTAGATGGAATTCGTCACATACACCTGATGGGCATTGGCGGTGCTGGCATGAGTGGACTTGCCCTTCTTCTCAAGGAATTAGGATTCATCGTCAGCGGTTGTGACATGTCCTACGGATTCTACGTGAACAAGGTTACCCAGGCTCATATTGACTTCGACATCGGACACAATCCGGACCATCTTGAGAAGTTTACGCCGGATCTCGTAGTCTACAGCAGCGCCATCCCCGAGGATAACCACGAGCTTGTAGCCGCCAGAAAGGCGGGAATACTCGTGGCTAAACGGGCGCAGGTTCTGAGTGCCATCTTCGATGCGAGGTACGGTATCGGGGTTGCCGGAACTCATGGCAAAACCACGACATCGTCCATGATCAGCCTGATTTTGAACGGAGCCGAGCTTGAGCCGACGGTCGCCATCGGTGGCGAACTCTGTGATATCGGTTGCAACGCCAGACTGGGTAACGGACCTCATATGGTGGCCGAGCTCGACGAGAGCGACGGTTCTTTTCTGTCTTTTCACCCTACAATATCGGTAATCACGAACGTCGATTGGGATCACGTGAACCACTATCCCAGCCTGGATTCGGTCTTGGAAAGCTTTGAGGATTTTTCCCGAAACGTCCGCACCGGAGGGGCTCTTATCCTCTGTGGTGAAGACGCTGGAGTTCGTCGTCTTTTAAAGGTCATACCCGAGGAGTGCTCACAGACAACGTACGGTTTCGACGATCAGTGGGATTGGGGTGCTTTGGATATACGGTATAATCAAGGAGGAGGGGTTTCCTTCATCGTTCGAAAAGGAGACCATCTCTTGGGGCGACTTGAGCTCGCCGTCTCGGGGGATCATAATGTCCTCAACGCCCTGGCTGCCTGTGCTGTCGCCGATATGCTCTCTGTGCCCTTTTCCGTCATAGCGACGACCCTCCGACAGTTTCAGGGTGCGAAACGTCGCCTTCAGTTTAAAGGTTCGTTAAATGGCATTGATATTTACGACGATTACGGCCATCATCCCCGTGAGGTAGAGGCCACCTTGAAGGCGGTCAATCAGATCTTCCCTGATCGATCAGTCTTGGTTATTTTCCAGCCTCATAGATATACCAGAACTGCCGCTATGGCTGATGAGTTCGCCCGGGTTTTAAAAGGGGCGGATAAAGTGCTCCTTCTCCCTATATACCCCGCCGACGAGGAACCCCTGACCGGGGTAACCTCAGCTCTGATAGGTGACATTCTTAGCCAGAGTGGTCATCCTTGCTTTACCATGCTACCCCCCGGGGACGACGTTGTTCCTCAGGCATTGAGTATGATCAACCAGGGGGATGTGGTTCTCACCATCGGCGCGGGAGACGTCGCGGATGTCGGAGATCTGTTGGTGAAGAGCTTGCTTCGGCAGAGATCCACCTCGTCATTGATCGCCGTCAGCGCCTGATCTCCGTTTCTGGCATTCATCAGGAGAAGAAAACGTGGCGGAAAGGCGACGGGGATGGCTTTTTCTCCTGTTGTTGCTCTCGTTTCTTGCGGCCTTTCCGTTTCGTCTGGAACGGACGTATCAATGGCTTCGTCTCAAGAAAGTGTTTTTTGAAGGGTGTCCGTCGTCTCGTATTGAGCGACAGTTTTTTGCGGGGATTCCGTCGGATGTATGGCGTTTTTGGCCATTGTTCCTGGGAAAACGAAGCGAGCTGATATCAACCATAACGGAACAGGAGCCTTTGGCCGTACGACTAGAGCCTCTGTGGCAAGGGCTCCGTTGTTGTATGATTCCCCTGAAGATCGTCGATGTCTTTTCCTGGAATGGTTGTCCGTGGTACCTTGCAGAGAACGGAGCAGTGTGGAGCGGTGACCACCCGATCAACAAGGAGCTCTATGGTGTTCCGAATAAACCTGAGATAACTGTCGATGCGTCTATGCCCTCTCCCGTTGCGGGAGAGGCTCCGGTTCGGCAATTTGCCTACGATCTGGCGACTTTTACGGAGAATATGCAAAAAATTCGAAATGCACGGTGGCCGGGAGTCCTAGCGGCTTTACGTCTCTTTCGACAGGGAGGAGAGGATCTTGCCTCCGTCTACCTCCGTCAAAAGGATGGATTCGTCACCATCGTCGTCGATCGAAACCGCGATATCGGAGCTCAGGTACAGGCGGTTATTGAGTTATTTCGTTCTGGCGTAAAGATTAAAAGTGGCGGAATCATCGACGCATCGTACAAGGATAAAATAGTCGTACAGGATAGCTGATTCAAGAACGCCCATATGAAGGGAGCGATGGCCTCGTGAAAAAAGAGCCTGATGTTTTTGTCGGTCTCGACCTCGGCACCTCGAAGGTATCGGTTGTCGTGGCAGAGCGAGATGTACGCTATGACGAGGCTCAGATCATCGGGATCGGACAGGCTCCCTCCGCAGGGATTCGAAAGGGCATGATCGTCAACCTTGAACAGGCAGTCCTGTCGGTTCGGCGAGCCGTTCGCGAGGCGGAGACCATGGTTGGCTTCCCTTTGGACGAGGTGACTGTGGCCTTCAGCGGAGTGGAAATTGACAGCGTCATGTCTCATGGGATGGTCTCTCTGGGACGAACCCCCAGGCAGATTGAGATCGACGACATCGAACGGGTGATCGAGACTGCTCAAAGTGAACTCTCCGTGGCATCAAACCGAAGCGTTCTTCACACGATTCCGGTAAAATACTCCATCGATGGCAACTCGGGGATTGACGACCCCCTGGGAATGACGGGAATCCGTCTCGAGATCGAACTTCAGTCCGTGGTGGTTCCGACCACAGCTCTTCAGAACGTCATGAACTGTGTGGAACGGGCAGGAGTGTCGGTCTCTGGCCTTGTGGTCAAGCCTCTTGTGGCAGCACTGGGGGCTCTCTCCGCAGAAGAAAGAACCGCAGGAGCTGTGGTCATCTCCATCGGAGGGGGGACAACCGGTGCGGCCCTCTTTGTGGATGGGCGACCAGTGAAACTGTCGGTGATCCCCATTGGGGGTGACCATATAACCAATGATCTGGCCTATGTAGCAAAAATCCCCATCAGTGTGGCCGAAGAACTGAAAAAAAAGCTGTCCCTTGAGCCTGATACTGGGGAAGACGAGTTCGAGGTCGTGATTCGGGGCAAATCGAAGGTTATGCCCGTAGACGCACTCTCGGATGTGGTCTCCTGTCGCCTTGAGGAGCTGTTTTCCCACCATGTCAAGGGGCTCCTGGAGGGAGTCAACTATCACGCATTCCCCTCAGGGATCATACTCACCGGGGGAGTTGCCCTTATGGAAGGGCTGGAAGGTTTTGTATCGGAGATCATGGGCCTGCCGGTCCGAATCGGGATACCCGTAGTCTCCCATCAAATGCCTCCTGGCTTGGGAACATGCCAACATGCAGCGTTGGCGGGAATTGTCCGCTATCTGGTGGAGAAGGATCGGCATCAGTACAGGTACATTGAGACCCCTGTTCATGTGCTTCGAGGAGGAGGTTATGGAGCCATCAGGGAAAAGACGACCAAGCGCTTACCGATTCTGGGTGACACCAATGGGATCTTTGATTCCATCAAACAAGCTTTCAAGGACCTGTTTTAACGAGAGCGATCCACTGGGAGGTTGAATATGGAGATGAACGGGGTCTTTAATGTTACGGCAGAACACAGCCCCCATAGGGAAATCATCAAGGTTGTCGGTGTTGGGGGCGGCGGCGGCAACGCGCTGAACAACATCATACGAAGCGGAGTTACCGGAGTGGAGTTCCTGGCGGTGAATACCGACATGGCATCCCTTGACCTCTCCGAGGCCTCGACCCGACTTATATTGGGTCGTGATCTGACCCGGGGACATGGGGCTGGGGCCGATCCCCAGGTGGGCTATGCTGCTGCCAAGGAGTCCTTTGACGAGCTGAAAGAGCTCTTAACGGGATCTGATATGGTGTTCCTGACTGCCGGTATGGGCGGTGGAACGGGAACCGGTGCCAGCCCAGTTATTGCCGAGCTCGCCAAGGAGTCGGGCGCCTTGGTCGTGGCCGTCGTCACCATGCCCTTTTTCTGGGAGGGAAAGCGACGCAATGAACAGGCTCAAGTGGGAATCAAAACCCTTCAGGAAAAGGTGGATGCCCTTATCGTTATCGAGAATGACAAGCTTATGGAGATCTCGGACAAAAACACTGCACTCACCGATGCGTTCAGGGTCGCCGACGATGTTCTTCGCCAAGCCGTTCAGGGTGTGACCGACCTGATTCTTCGATCAGCTCTGATCAACGTGGATTTTGCCGATGTCCGTTCAGTCATGCAGAACGCCGGATCAGCTATCATGGGCATCGGCGAGGGACGAGGTGACTCCAGAGCTGCCATGGCAGCTCAGGCAGCTATCAACAGCCCGCTCATGTCCATCCCCATGAGCGGTGCCAAGGGCGTGCTCTTCAACATCGCTGGAGGGCCAGACGTTGGCATCCACGAGATCCGAGAGGCGGCGAGAATAATCAACGAGGCCTCTGACGAGGACGCCAATATCATTTGGGGAAGCGCCATAGACGAGGAGATGGAGGATCGAATCAAGATCACGGTCATCGCGACGGGTTTTGCCAGCTACGATCAGTGTCGATCCCAAAACGACAGGAAAGTAGAGCCTATCAAAGGTGCTCCGTCGGCTCACGGGGGGAAAAAAAAGGCTCCCAGTGTCCATCTGGAGCCCACTGACCTGTCTCAGGACGACGAATCGCCCAACATGTTCGAGCTTCCAGGGGTTCCAAAAGACTCCTACGATGTTCCGGCCTACCTCAGGAAGGTTCGTCGGAAAAATAAGGAAAAAAACTGAACATAATGGAGATCTCGAACTCTTAGATCACCTAAGAATACCGCGAGAGAGGACTCTGCATAATGAGAGCACCGAGACGACAGAGAAAACCTATTCTTCCCTTTGGGGACATGATGCTGCCAGTCCTGGGCCTAATCGCTCTGGGCATATTGGTATTTGGCATCAGAGTGTTCTTCCTCCCTGAAGAACACGACCCTTATAAGTTATACGTTCAGCAGGAATCTGCATCAGAGAAGTCCTCCCCTTATTCGGTGTACCAGGAAAAACCCCAAACACCCCCGATCTCGACACCCCAAGAGTTCGGTGGCACAATTCAAGAGTCCGACGACACGATTGAGGGGGTCGTAGCGGCGCCTGTTGGAGCGCCTCTCCCCACCCCCCAGGTAATAACACCAAAACAACCGAAACCGGCCCCTGAGAAGCCTCAAACGGCACGTCGGCCAGCCCAACCCAAGCCCCAACCTAAACCTAAGAAGCCATCGGTAACGGGAACTCCGTCAGCGTCGTCAGGCCCCTGGGTCGTTCAAATCGGGGCTTTTCAACAGAAGAAGATGGCGATGGAGCTCATCTCAACCATTCGAGGAAAAGGCTATAAGCCTGTCCTTGGTGAAGGGCTTGTCTCGGGGGTTAAATATTACAAAGTCTGGCTTCCCGGGGGGGGCACACGAGAGAGCGCCATGATGATTGGGGAGAAGCTCGCTCGGCTAGGGTACGAGTATTTCGTATTTCCCAAACGGTAGAGGCTCAGAACTCCATGAGCATGTATCCGGTGGATAAGCTGGTCGTCGTCACCGGCCTCTCTGGGAGTGGCAAATCAAGTACCTTGAACCTCCTGGAGGATCAAGGTCTTTTTGCTGTGGATAACATCCCTGCAGCTCTTCTGCCCCAATTGCTCAATCTCCTGAAGGGGCATGAGTCGGCTGTGGCTAACGGTGTCGTAGCCGTCATGGATATCAGAAGTCGGGATCTTCGTAAATTTCCCTCTGTGGTTCGAGCTCTTCGGAACGAGATGAATTTTTGCCGGGTTCTGTTTCTCGATTCAACCGACGAGGTCCTTGTTCAGCGATTTAAGACAACCCGGCGCTCACACCCTCTGGGGGATCACCTTCCTATCATGGAGGGGATTCGTCAGGAAAGAGAACTTCTGGCTCCGATCCGGGACGAGGCCGACGTCATCATCGACACGTCCAAACTGGATCTTCGCTCCCTCAGAGCCGAACTGCTCCGCTCCCTTGGAGAACCACAGCCTCATATGACAGTCATTCTCTCCTCATTCGGATTCAAACACGGTATTCCCAGCGATAGTGACTACGTTCTGGACGTCCGTTTTCTGCCTAATCCGTATTACGTCCAGAATTTACGGCAAAAGGATGGACGCGACAACCCCGTCAAAAAATACATTCAAGAGCAATGCTCTGACCTGGACGAAATTCTTAACCAGACCGGAGAGTACCTTACCTTCCTTTTGCCTCGCTATGCCCGTCTGGGCAAAAACTCGGTCCATATCGCCGTGGGGTGTACCGGGGGCAGGCATCGATCGGTGGCCGTGGTGGAATGGCTCACACGTCGGCTCAGGGGCGAGGGGTTCGTCGTCTCTCCGTGCCACAGAGATGTGGGCAAACTCTAGCCATGTGGTATTTCGTAGCGGGACTCCTGTTAGGGGGTGTGGGGGTGGTTCTTACAGGAAAACTCTTCTCATCTCACCTCGAGTCGTCCGTCCTGGGCTCTGCCTTTCGAACCCATCTCTCGGCTGGTCCCTACGTGGTTGCCGTCGGCGGTGGTACCGGGCTGTCGTCCTTCCTTCTGGGGCTTAAGGGCTTCACTAAAAACATCACAGCTGTCGTCACGGTGACCGACGAGGGGGGGAGTTCCGGTCGACTCAGCAGGGATTGGGGCGTTCTGCCGCCCGGCGATATTCGCAACTGTATCGTGGCCCTGAGTGAAAACGACGCAGCCCTTCGCTCGTTCATGGATTTTCGTTTCGACAGAGGTGACGTGGCTGGTCATAGTCTGGGGAACCTCATGCTTTTGGCTGCGACAGAAATTTCAGGTGACTTCAAATTAGCCGTAGAAAAAATTAATCAGCTTCTGGCTATCCGCGGCCGTGTCCTGCCCGTCTCAACGGAGAACATGGTGCTGATGGGCAAAACGACCGATGATGTCCCTGTCAGAGGAGAACTGGAGATATCCGCTAACGGCTCTCGTCTGGAGTCTGTGTGGATCGAGCCCAAGGACGTCAGACCTGTTCGAGACGTCATGTCGGCTTTGGAGGTGGCCGACGTGATCGTCCTGGGACCTGGAAGTCTTTTCACCAGTGTCATACCCAATCTCCTGATCCAGGGTTTTCAGGATAAAATCCGGGTCTCCCTGGCACCGACAGTCTACGTGGCCAACGTCATGACCCAGCCTAACGAGACCGAGGGCATGTCCATCATGGAGCACGTGTGCTGGATCGAAAAAATCCTGGGGAAGATACCAGAGTACGTGGTCGTCAACGACCAGAAGATCCCCCAGAAACTTCTGGCACGATACAACGCAAAGGGAGCTGATCCCCTGTATCTGGGAGACGAGGAGGAACGAGCCTTGTATGAACGGGGATGTCGGGTTATCCGAGGATCATTTCTCCGGGTAGATACCATCCAGGGTGAACCAGTGATTCGTCATGATGGATGGCGTCTCTCCGAGGCTATCCTCTCTCTCGTCCATACGGAAAGAGAGGAGGCCCGATTTTAACGTGGAGTCCCTGAGTGCCCGAATTTGGGATGAATGGGTCTCCGATTCCGTTTCAGACCGAGTCTCTGCCGAATCGGAGCTCTCGGGAATCCTGTCCTGTCTTCGAAACAAAGAGGTTTCTGAGAAGATTATCCTATGGTCTCGACGACTTTGGACGTTTCGTCGAATCCGACACCTCTGGAGTAAAACCGGATGGAGCCGCGACCTCGATCTCGGAGATATTCTTCGGGTTCCTGAACGTCATAAGGGGAGTGTTCGTCTGGAGCTTCCCCTAGGCCTCGCCTTGGCCATGCAGACCAAGGAACTCAATAGTGGTTTTCTTCGCTGGCCATGGATTCGTGGAGTATTCGGCGGAGTGGGGGCTCTGTACTTTCCGAAAAGGGGGTACTATTTTCTCTTCCGAGCTCCCGTTGGTTCGGTGTTTGCGGGACTGAAGGATCATCTGGAGAAAAACGGCTTTCCCATCTCTTATCGACCGGTGGCTCATGCCGTCGAAGTCATTTTGCGGGACCAAAGTGCTATCGTGGATCTTATGGTCGGGATGGGCCTGCCCGAGTCGGCCCTGTTGTTGGAGGAGAAGTCTATCGTACGTTCTATGAGAGATCGGGCCAACAGGCTGGTCAACTGCGATGCGTCAAATATCAGAAAATCGGTGGCTGCTGCTGAAAGACAGGGACAACTTATCGATTTTTTGAGAGAGAATGGCCCAATAGATGCCCTTTCCCCCGAGCTTGTGGAGCTTATAGAGCTCCGAAAGGCAGCTCCCAGCGCAAGTCTCAGCGAGCTGGGAGCCGCTATGAACACGCCAGTAAGCAAAAGCACCGTAACCTATCGATGGAAAAAACTTCAGGCTATAGCAGAATCCTACGGGTTCGATAATAATTTGTAGAGGGATCCTCTAAAAACTCAGAAACTCGCCTCAGGCCGTTTCGACGAAGTCCATTCGAGGTTCGTGTTTTTGACCTGCCGTCGTGAAATATCGACTGAGGCAAGGTGGCCATCGTCCCAAGCCGAGAGGGCACAGGAGGTGCCATTCGAGATGGAGCAAGCAGGTCAAAAAATACGTTGAGGCAAGACAGGGCTCTGGCGAAACGACCTGAGGCTGGAAGACTCGGATGCAGGTCTTTAAAGGTGCCCTAGAAAAGCTTCGAATTATCAGAAGGGAGAGGTGTTACATGTCTCAGGCAAAAGTAGCCATTAATGGATTTGGACGCATAGGGAGGCTTGTCCTCAGGGGGTTGTACGAGTATGACGATGAAGGACTTTTCGACATCGTTGCCACCAACAGCCGATCCACCTCGGACCAGAGGGCCTATCTCTTCAAGTACGACTCGGTTCATCGCCGCTATCAGGGCGACGTATCCTGCGACGAGAACGCCATCATCATCGACGGCAAGAGAGTGCGAACCTTGCGGCACACCTCACCGGATCAGTTCAATTGGGGTGAGCTTGGTGTGGACATTGTCATCGAGGCCTCGGGCCTCTACAAAGATACAGCTAAAGCCCAGGCTCACCTGGATGCCGGGGCCAAGAAGGTCCTCATCACCGCTCCGGGGAGCGGCGACGGTCTGGGTACCTTCGTCATGGGAGTCAACGAAAACACCTACGACCCGATGATCCATCACGTGGTCTCCAACGCCTCATGTACGACCAACTGCCTGGCCCCCGTCGCCAAGGTCATCAACGATGAGTTCTCCATCGTCAAAGGCGTCATGACCACGATCCATGCCTACACCGGCGATCAGAAGACGGTGGACTCCTCCCACAAAAAACTTCACAGGGGCCGAGCAGCAGCTTTGTCCATGGTTCCGACCTCCACCGGAGCAGCCAAGGCCGTAGGGTTGGTCATCCCCGAGCTCAAGGGCCGGCTCAACGGGATGGCCCTTCGGGTTCCCACGCCGGACGTGTCGGTAGTCGACTTGGTGGTAGAACTGCCAAAATCCGTCTCAGCCCAGGAGATCAACGACGCCGTCCGACGCCATGCCGAGGGCGACATGGCCAAGTACATCGGGTACGAGACCGACGACTGCGTCTCGATGGACTTCGTCCACAACAGCCGGTCGTCCATCTTCGCACCGAGCCACACCATGGTCGTTGACAACATGGTGAAGGTTCTGGCCTGGTACGACAACGAGTGGGGTTATTCCTGCCGCTGCATCGACCTGATCAACCACATGATCAAAAAGGGGTTGTAGACCCATGGAGCTTCGGAGCCCTGACTACGCTTCCCTGAAAGGCAAGAAAATCCTGGTTCGGGTGGACTTCAACGTCCCCCTTAAGGAGGGCATCGTCACCGATGACACTAGGATACGGGCCCACAGGGAGACGATCTCAGCACTCAAGGACGCAGGGGCTAAGATCGCCTTGGTCTCTCATCTGGGACGACCGAAAGGCCAGGTACAGGAGAAATTCTCTCTAGCTCAGGTCATCCCGGCCATTGAGCCGGTTCTGGGACCGATTCGTTTCGTCCCAGACTGCGTGGGGGAAAGTGTGACAGTCGTTATGGCCGAAGATGATGGGATGCTCCTTCTTCTGGAGAACACCCGTTTTCACAAAGAAGAGGAGAAAAACGATCAGGACTTCTCCCGGCTCATGGCAGAGCCTTTCGATGGGTTTGTCCTCGACGCCTTCAGCGCCTCTCATCGAGCCCATTGTTCCACCGTAGGGGTTCAGTCTCATTTAGATTCCTACGCAGGGTTCCTCCTGCAAAACGAGATCAAGGCCCTCTCGCAAGTTCGAGACGAGGCTGAAGCTCCGTTTGTCCTCATCCTGGGGGGAGCCAAGGTCGCTGATAAAATTGGCGTTATCGAGAACCTCATGGATAAGACCTCGGCTATCCTCATTGGGGGAGGCATGGCTTTCACCTTTCTCAAGGTCCAGGGTGCATCCGTCGGCCGATCCCTGGTGGATACCGACCATCTGGATTTCGCCAGGGCCATGCTCGACCGGGCGAAAGATGTAGGAGTCTCGGTGATCTTGCCTGACGACGTGCTGGCGACCTCGTCACCGGAGGATCTGAACACGTCGGTGGTTCCTGCCTCGGCCATTCCAGACGACAAAATGGGGTTGGACATAGGCCCCAAAACGGTGATGTCCTTCGCTCAAGAGATCGTGAAAGCTAAAACAATTCTCTGGAACGGTCCCTCTGGGGTGTTCGAATCTCCTGTCTTTGCCGGAGGGACCCGGGAGATTGCCCGGACGGTCGTCAAAGCTACGGAGAATGGGGCCTTCTCGGTCGTAGGCGGAGGCGACACGGCTGCAGCTGTCTCTTCCATGGGCTTCGCCAACGGTTTCTCTCACGTATCGACGGGCGGCGGTGCCAGCCTGGAGTTCTGCGAAGGGAAAGACCTGCCTGGTATCGCTCCCCTCGTGCTCTGAGGAGTTGCTGCGCTATGAAACGATACCTTTTTGGAAATTGGAAGATGAACATGTCTGGAGCCGATACCGATCATTTTTTTGACAACTTGCCCTCGGCTTCCAGATCCGACGTAACCATGGCTGTTTTCCCCCCGTCGATTTATCTGGAGCGGGCCTTCAGGGCCGTGGAGCGATCAGGGAGCCCCGTGGCTCTCGGGGTTCAAAACGTCCACAGCGCCCATCACGGTTCGTACACTGGGGAGATATCGATCTCCATGGCTCTCGATTGCGGCGCGACCTACGCCCTGGTGGGACACAGCGAGAGACGACACATCTTCGGCGAGTCGGATGAGGCAACAGCGCAGAAATTGGAGGCTTGCTCTTGTGAGGGACTTCGGCCGGTGCTTTGCGTGGGCGAGACCCTGAAGGAGCGGGAGGCCGGTAAGACCTGGGTCGTAGTCGAACGACAGTTGAATACCGGATTGGCAGGCTCCGTCAATCCTGATCTGCTTCTGGTCGCCTATGAGCCTGTATGGGCCATCGGCACGGGATGTACGGCCTCGCCGGGCGACGCTCAGGAGGTCTGTGGAGCCATCCGAAGATGGTTGAGAGGTCGTTTTCCCGGGAAGGGGATCCCCATCCTGTACGGCGGGAGCGTCAAACCCGATAACGCCTCGGGACTCTTCGCTATGGCCGACATCGACGGCGGGTTGGTTGGAGGTGCATCCATGAATCCGTCGTCCTTCGCCGCTATGGCTCAAGCTCGGTAGTCAACGTCGAGAATAGACGACACCAAGACCAGGAGAGACGAAGTCCCCTCATCCCTCCTGGTCTTCTCTATCTCCACAACAGCCACATCTGGTCGAGCAGCAACAGAACTGGGCAGGGGAGCATCTCCTCGCTTCAGCACCCCCAGAACCAAAGGTCCATCATCGATGCATCTGTGAACCATGGCTCGGAAACATACTGCCTCGGTCTCCAGAAATCCCAGCTCATCCATAACCAGACAACGGGCTGATCGATCTTTCAAACTCTTCTGGAGGATCTGTACTCCCTGTGTTTCAAAAACATCGGGGTAGGGGAGAAGTCTCCCTGACTCGATAGTCGCCACCCAGGGGTGTTCTCTCCCCCCATCACCCAGAGAGACGAGACGCACACCTCGAACACGTCCATCCTTTCTGACGGCAGGAGTCCGAAACCCCGAGACGACGAGCCCGAGCGTCCTGACGACCCTTTCAAGGGCCGTGGTCTTCCCCGAGCCGACGTCACCGGTGAGGAAGACCGCTCGGGGCCTATCGGGCACGGCTGAGCAGTTTCTCCAGGTCCTTATCTGAGAGCTTCAGTCCGTAGAAAAGCTCATAAAAGGAGGCCACATCCTGATCCAGAGGCGTCGTTATCCGGCTGGGATAGAAGAGTCCCAGAAGCCACCGAAGCCCTATAATGCGGTTTACCGACGGAGGTCGGTCGAACCAGTTGAAGGGATCCTGAGGAATTTCGTAAAACCGACGGTTCCTCAGGGCGGGCAACCGTCCCCACAGGAGGTCCTTGAGAATAACGTCGTACGCCCCGCCCCTGCTGCTGCTCCAGCATAGGACGATCTCGGGATTCCACAGAAGAATCTGCTCCAGAGTCACGGCTTTCATTCCCCGCCCCGACGTGGTCTCTCCGGGAACGACGTTCCGTCCTCCCGCCAAAAAGAGGACCTGGAGATGTCTGGAATCCCCGGACTCACTGTTGAGTCCCTCTGGGCCCTCGGCATAATAGACAGTGGGGCGCTGCTCCTTCGGAACCTCGGCCAGGATTGCCTTGGACAAGTCCAACGTCTCCCTACAGAAAGCCGCCAGTTTCTGACATCGGTCACCCCGTCCCGTCAGCTCACCCATAGCCTCGTAGAGCTCGGGCGACCTTGCGAGATCCCCGTCCAGCATAATCACCGGAATACCTATTTGGGCCTGAATCTTATCGGCGAAGGAGACCCGTTGAGGTGAGAGGGATCCGACTGACAAGAGCACCTCAGGATCGACCCTGGCGATCTCCTCGGGGTTGCCCGTTGACTTGCCGAACCAGCCACCCAGTACGGGGAGATCCCACAGGGCCTTTGCGATATAACGTTTTTCGTTCTCCTTCAGGGTATAGTTCCACCCACACAGCAGATTGGAATCCACCGTGTAGAGGAGCACCGTCCCCGAAGGACCGATAGAGAAAACCTTGCTTATTCGCTCAGGGATCGAGTGAACCCGACCGGCCATATCCCGGAACTCTCTGGCATTGCCTAATCCCGCCCAGGAAGCGACGAGCAAAACAGCGATCAGACTCCATAACGTTCCTTTTCTCACCATACCAATACCTCTTTCCTCGTCTGATTTATACGGTCGCAGCGATTAAACCGCCGTGAAGCCTCGATATATGAACAGGAAGGCCGTAGAGTTTCGACATGGATGCGTCGGAGATAATCTCTCGAGCTCCTCCCCAGGAGACAGATCCAGTCCCCATGAGGAGGACCTGATCGGCGTAGCGATAGGCTTCCTCGGGAGAATGAGTGGAGAAGATGACCGATATGCCCCGCCCAGTCACCTTCCTGACCGTGCTCATGACTCCGTGACGATTAGCCATGTCCAGGCTGGCCGTGGGCTCATCCATGACAAGCACTGAGGGCTCTTGAGCCAGGGCTCTGGCAACCAAAACAAGTTGACGTTCGCCGCCACTCAGGGTCGTGTAGGATCGCTCCGCCATAGAGCCGATACCCAGGGCTGCAAGCTCCGCCTTGGCCACCTCCTTATCCCGACGGGACGGAGAAGTCCAAGGACCAAGGTGGCACGTTCTGCCCATGGTCACCATGTCCAGGGCCGAATACCCATAGGGTGAAGGCGATTCCTGAGGGACGTACGCCATGAGCCTGGCTCGTTCCCTGGGAGATTGCCTAAGAACAGCGTACCCGTCGACGGTCAAAGAACCTGCCATAAGAGGAATAAGGCCCAGAATAGATCGAAAAAAAGTCGTCTTTCCAACCCCATTTGGTCCGAGAACTGCCAGGACCTGCCCAGATTCAACTGTGCCGGAGAGACCGGAAATCAAAGGGGTACGTCCGTAACCGCAGGAAAGATCGCTGAAGATCACCGCCATAAAGGACCTCCTTTCCGTCCCATGAGGATCAAAAAACAGGGAATACCTATCATCGCCGTCAAGATGCCCAAAGGAATTTCAACGGGGAACGCCGTTCTGGACACCGTGTCAGCAGCCAGGAGAAACACCCCTCCGAAAGCCCCTGACCAGGGAATGACCAGCCGAAAATCAGGGCCAACCAAAAATCGGACAAAATGAGGCACAACCAAGCCCACCCATCCGATGACCCCACTGATCGAGACCGCCGAGGCCACAAGAACGGTGGAGCCCACGATAATCGCCGTTCGCCAGAGACGGACATCCAGACCGAGGGCGGCGGCTTCAGCCTCACCCAAGGAGAGAACGTTGACTCTCCATGCCGAGCCCCACAGAAGACAGAGACCCGCGATAACGGGCAAAGTGATCCGCACCACGTCGTTCATATCGGTCGACGACAGACTTCCCATAAGCCAGAATACGATATTGGGCAATGTATCAGTGGGATCGGCGAAAAACTTCAGAAACGATACCGCTGCCGAAAAGAGAGATGAGACCATTATTCCCGAGAGGATGAGACCGAAAGTTCCCCCAACAGCAAATCGCCTTCCCAGGAAAAACGTCCCAATCACGGCGGCCAAACCGCCAAAAAAAGAGGCCAGCTCGATAGTACCGGTGCCCAGGGTCAAAAAAATTCCCAAAGCCGCTCCAAAGGCAGCACCTGAAGAAGCTCCCAACAACCCCGGAGATGCCAGAGGATTTCGAAAAAGGCCTTGAAAAGCCGCTCCGGAAGAAGCCAGAGAAGCCCCCACCATAAGACCGGCCAGGATCCTGGGAACCCTGATCCGAAAAAAAATCGCCGAAGCCACGGGATCTCCCGACAGGACATCCCTGATCTCCAGGGGATATCGTCCCAAAGCCGGTGATACAACTAGAAGGATAACTCCAGCCATAAGCCAGGGGCATAGAGTTCGACGGTACATGAACAGATCTCCTTTCAAGCGCCTGCATCCTCATCCTCTTGCAATTATATTGCATAAGCAACATGATTGCAAGACAGACCATAATGGATCATGCGCAACATAAGATATATTATAGGACATAACGAGCTGTCAAAAAACGAGGCATCGAGAATGATCTCAACACCTCGTCCGTCTTCATCTTCAGTCCACGTTTTCCAGACGATACGAAGGATGGTCCCCCCAGACCCGTTCCAGGTCGTAGAATTCCCGTCCTTTGGAACTGAAGACGTGGACCAGGAGATTTCCGGCGTCGAGGAGACGCCACTGGGAGCTCGTTTGTCCCTCAACGGTATAGTCCACGTTCAACTCGTCCAGAACATCTCCCGCCGCATCGCACAGGGTGCCCATGTGAATATCCGAGTTTGCGGTGACGACTATGAACTGATCGGCTATGGTCGATGCTTTGGAGACATCCATGACGGTCACGTCACGCCCCCGTTTGTCGGCAACCGCCTGGGCTACCACCATCTCGACGGTCTTATCCTTCTCCACGTATGGCTCCTCCTTCTCTGTCTCTATCCCTCTCATTGAACCCGCTCCAGAATATCCAGGATTCGATCCTTATCGTGTCCTAGGGTCACTGTAACCTCATAGGGTGATTTAGTGTCCGACTGGACGAGGTTCTCCGAGATATCGCATAAATCGGCCAAAGCCAAGGCGGCTGAATGATTTTGCTCCCCTGGTTTATGGCTTATAGTGCTGTAGTGAAAATCAAAATGTTTGGCATTCCCCACGTATAACACCTCGATACCTTGACGCTCCAATTGGGACGACACTTTTTTTCCAAGTCCCGAGGCTCCATCGCCGTTAAGGACAGCGACAGGACGGTCGATAGCTTGAAGTACCTTCTGAACGTCGTTGCTGGTGGTATTTGAGTCCTGAGCTCCCTCGTTGGTCGAGGCCTGCTCCTCCTCCGCTTCATCCGACGTGAGCATGGTCGACATCTCGACCAAATCCGGCGACCAGTAGCTGATACCGTTGATGAGAGCTGCCTTGCCCGGCATGGTCAAAAAGGAGACCCTGCTCGGGGGGATATCCTTCAAGTACGACGCAAGCAAAAGAGCCTGACTTGGGGGAATATCGGTCTTGAGAACGGAAAGAAGCTCCGAGGTGATCTCTGAGAGGTTCGACATAGTGACCGGGTCATACATTTTTTTCAGGAGAGCCTTGAGAAATCGCTGCTGCCGTCGAATTCGGCCAATATCCCCCAGGGCGTCGTGGCGAAAGCGGACATATCCTAGTGCGGTTTTTCCGTCCAGATGCCTCCAACCTTTTTTGATATTTATGGAAAGATGACCGGCCTTGTCGGTGTATCGGAGGTTCTTTTGAACGTCGATGTCGATGCCGCCCAGGATATCCACTATTTTGGGGAAGCTTTGGTAGTTGACCGCCACCGAATAATGAATGGGCATTCCCAGGAGGTTGACGACCGTCTCCTTCAGAAGATCCATGCCCCCATAGGCAAAGGCGTGATTGATCTTTTGAGTTCCGTGTCCTCGAATAGACGTCCTGGTATCCCTTGGAAGGGAGATGATCTTGATCCATTTCTGATCGATGTCAACCGTTATGAAAGCGATGGTATCTGATCGGTGGGCTCCCTCGACATCGTCCATCCCGACGGCCAGGATATTCACGCTGCCAGTCTTCTCGTCGAACTGGACAGTCTGCTTGATATCCTTCGCCTCGGGAGAGATGAGCCTCCTGAGACGCCAGGCGACACCTGCCGAAGTAGATGCCAGAACGACCAGGATCAGAATCAAAATCCGCATTTTCCGTACCATCATTTCATCCCTTTCTGACTATCCCGCCGTGATTGCCTTCCTGGTACAGGCGTCTTTTCAGAATATACCGCTCCACCAGAGGAGGCACCAGATAGCGGATGTTCTTCCCCTCCGCAGCTCGACGTCGAACATCGGTACTCGATATGGACAGAGAAGGTACGGTCAGAGGAAAAACCACTTTCCGGAGGGGGGCGGGCAGATCCTGGATAGCGTCGAGCCCGGCCCTATCGTCGAAACCCGGTCTGTTGACCGCCACTATGGTACACAGATCGGGCAGGGCATCCCGTTCGTGCCAATCAAGGATGGTCAACACGGCATCGATACCGGTGATAAAGAAAAACTTGGCCTCTCCCTGAGAAAACCAGTGCCTCATCTCGCGCAAGGTCTCCACGGTGTAGCTGGGTTCATGACGATCGATCTCAACTCGGGAGACCCGAAAATGTTCGTTTTCCAAAGTAGCCAGACAGGTCATCATGTATCGATCCTCGGCCGAGGAGATCCGACGCTCCGATTTATGGAAAGAGTTGCCCGTCGGGATAAAAATAACCCGTTCGAGCTCCAAAGCCCAATAGGCTTCTTCCGCTACCACCAGATGTCCATGATGAATCGGATCGAAGGTTCCCCCCATGATGCCGATCCGTCGGGGGAAGTCCTTCTCAGTAGGCCCGTTCGGGCTGAAATTCAAAAGTGACATCGCCGATATGAATGGTGTCGCCTTCCTGGGCTCCACCGGCCTCCAGAAGATCCTCCACCCGATACTCCCGAAGAATCCGCATAAATCGAACCACCGCTTCCTCCTGGCCGAAATCATACCGGGCAACAGCCACCTCGATCCGAGGATGGATCACCCGAAAATGTCCCGAGTCGGCAAGACGAATCACCTGAACGCGCCCTCGTCCCCAAGGTCCATGGGACTCCTCCTCCACCGTGGCGTAAAGCCTGGTCATCCCAGTAGGTCTTGGATGTTCCCGACAGAGCCGTACGATGGCATCGATAAAATCAGACACGCCATCGCCAGTCAGGGCGCTCGTCTCGAAATAGGAGATACTACGCTCCCGAAAGTGCTGAGCCACACCTCGCGATACGTCAGCGGTTCCCGGAAGGTCCGTCTTATTCCCTACGATCAGATACGGGCGATCCAAGAGGGCAGCGTTATACGCTTGAAACTCATCCAGCACGGTCTCCCACTGAGACAGAACCGAGTTAGGATCGCCGGCCGACAGGTCCAAGACGTGGACGATGGCTCTGGTTCGCTCGATATGGCGGAGAAAATAGTGTCCTAGCCCCTTGTTTTCGTGAGCTCCCTCTATGAGTCCCGGAATATCGGCAACCACGATTTTTTCCTGGTCGAGGCAAAGTACGCCCAAGTTAGGGGACAGGGTCGTAAAAGGATAGTCGGCCACTTTCGGGGTAGCACCGGAGATAGCAGCCAGGAGACTGGACTTGCCGGCATTGGGGAGTCCCACCAGCGCGACGTCGGCGATAAGCTTAAGCTCCAGCGTAATGGTTCGCTTTTGTCCTTCCTCGCCCTTCTCCGAGAAGCGAGGTGCCCGCCGACGGGAACTGGCAAAATGGGCGTTTCCCTTACCTCCACGACCGCCTCGGGCAGCTTGACACCGATCCCCCGGTTCCAGGAGATCGGCCAGAGGCTCGCCTCGATCCTTATCGAACACTACCGTCCCACAGGGAACCTTCACTACCACGTCCGATCCATTGGCTCCGAATTTTTTGGAGCCCTGACCGTGTTCTCCGTCGGTAGCTGAGATTCGCCGGGAATACTCGAAATCGGCCAAGGTGTGGATATCGGGAGTAGCCTCAAGATACACGTGCCCCCCACGACCGCCGTTCCCCCCATCGGGGCCACCCTTGGGGACGAATTTCTCTCGACGGAAACTCATGCACCCGTTGCCACCTCGACCAGCAGAGACCTGGATGGTCACCATGTCCACAAATTTCACGAAAAGGCCCCCTGAATATCCATGAAAAAAAAACGGGCCAAGGGGAACCTGGGCCCGTAGCTGGCTATGCCGAAGAAAAAACGTTAAACAGCGACAGCCGACTCTTCAACGAGGACGTATTTTCTGTTCCCTTTGCTCTTGAAGCGAACCACACCGTCCTTCAGGGCAAACAGGGTATAGTCCTTGCCGAGCCCCACGTTCTGCCCGGGATGAAAGGACGTGCCCCTCTGGCGAACGATGATATTGCCTGCCTTGGCGAGCTGACCATCGCTCAGCTTGAGACCAAGCCTCTGCCCCCGGGAATCCCTCCCGTTTGAGCTGCTTCCCTGGCCTTTTTTATGGGCGAAAAACTGAAGTTCAAAAAAACTATACAGCATATTCCTGCACCTCCACCACTTCTACGTTTTCGGGATAAGTTCGGGCCAGAGCCCGAAAGCTCTCGACCACGGTAGCCACTATTGCCTGGGCTTCAGGCGATTCATCACGCCATCTCATGGCGATCACCGCCGACTCCCGATGGACTTGGGAGTCCAGCGAAAGATGAAGCACGTCGGCCAGGCCAATATGAAGCGTTTGAACCAGAGTCGTTACGGCAGAACAGACGATATCCTGTCCAGACGGGGCGTAGCCCGAATGCCCACACACAGAGAGACCAAAGATGAGTTCCCCTCGAAGGGACACCTCGACCCTGGTCATGAGCTTAGGGGTTGACGGCGTCTATCCGAACCAGGCTGTAAGGCTGTCTGTGCCCCCGAAACCTGCGGTAATTGGTCTTGTTCTTGTACTTGAAGACGATGAGTTTTTTCGCCTTTCCGCTGGACAGAACCGTTCCCGTAACCGACGCTCCGGGCACCGTCGGGCTTCCCACCGTAACGCCCTCATCGGAGCCCAGTAAAAGCACCTTATCGAAGGTCACAGCGCCGTCTTCCTCAACAGCGAGCTTCTCCACTCGAAGTTCGTCGCCGGGCTGAACTCGATACTGTTTCCCTCCGGTCTCGATGATCGCATACATACTAATCCTCTCCTCTCGCCAAGATCGGGTAGCTTCGCTTTAAAAACCCGTCTCATGCGGCTCACTAACAATTTTGACATTATACGGGAGAGGCCCTGGGGCGTCAAGACTCACGGCAACACTTCTGACGGGGCATTGTGCAGTTGTTCAATACATCCGTTACAGGCAGGTCGTCATGAGAGCTCATCTCTTGAGCTTTTAGAATTTCCATTAAGCAATCTTTTAAAATATTTTTCAAACGTCTGCCCTGAAAAGTGATTCTTCCAGTTATTCTGATTATTAAGGTGCGTTCTGTTGAGTAGTTCCCACAGGGGTGAGAAAGGCCAACCCATAGTAGCTGTTGTCGTTGAACTCGAATTCGTCGATTACATCGAGCCCGATCTTTCTGGTGTGAGCCTCGAAAGATCGGCGTTCGTTTTATTGATAAACGTCGTTCCGACATCGAAACTGGACGACATGTGGGCCCTCATCTCCTCGAAAAGGGCGGGGAGGGTGTGAGTTCCCCGTTTTTCCCCGGCGATGCACACAGGGCCGTACTGAAAGAAGTTGTCGCGCATGATGGCCGTTCCCTTGTAGTTCAGGCCGGAGAATCTCTCGATCATGTAATCGAACATAGGCCGTCCCTCAAAGTAGTCCCAACCGGCTGCCATGGCATACCCAACGACGGCTCCATCGTCGTCCAGAACGAAGAGCCCATCAACCTGAATCAGGTCGTTCAATTGTTTCAGGGTAAACGGTGTGGTGACAAACCCGTTTCTCTTCTCTTCGTCCGTCATATTGGACACCAGGTTTTTCCTCTGTAGTCCCAGAACCATATCTATGTCGAACGGTGTTGCCAGTCGGGCTTTCATGTCGAGTCCTCCCTTCTGAGGTCAGATCTTTTGCTCTTTTTGCAACAACCGAGACGCATGGACTTGAGCTTCGTTCAGATTCAAATCCCCCGAAAGCATCCGGGCAATTTCTGGCACACGTTCGTCACCTCGAAGCTCCCGAACATCGCTGAGGAGTTCCTGACGTCGAACTACGAAATGGCGGTCGGCCAGAGCCGCAATAGAGGCCTCGTGGGTCACGAGGATGACCTGGGTTTCCCGGGAAAGGTCCTTCAGCTTCAAGCCCGCCAGGACTGCGGCCTGCCCTCCCAGTCCAGCCTCCACCTCGTCGAAGACCACCGTAGCCGGTCGGCCATCCTCCGGCAAGGAAAGCCGAACCGCCAGGAGAATCCGGCTGAGTTCGCCCCCCGAGGCCATCTTGGAGACGGGGCCGGGAGGTCCATCCCCCCACGACAGTTGAAAATCAACTGAATCGGCACCGTGGGAACGAAGTCTGCGTTCGGGGGTACACCGGACAGAGAAAACAGCCTCCTCCATAGCCATCTCAGAGAGATGGCTGTTGACCCGCTTCTCCAGCCACTGTGCCGCCTGATGCCGCAGCTGTCGCAGCTCCAGGGCCATCCGAGAGGCTCGGCGACGAAAAGTCTCTACCTCCTCCTCAAGGTGTGCCTTTTGACTATGGCTCTCCTCAAGCCAGGTCAACTCTCGGTCAGCGTCCGTACAATATGCCACGAGTTCCTCCGTGGAAGAGACTCCAGCCGCCCGTTTCAGCTTCCGAAGCCCGCCGAGTTTCGTCTCCAGCCGCTCCACCGACTCCTCCAGGCTGGATCGACATCCCGGTATTGAGGCGGTTTTCATGACCTCCAGGAGAGCCTCAAACCCGTTCCACAGGTCGTTCAGGGCTTGAGAAAGCCGAGGCTCAATATCCTGAGAGACCAGTTCCGAAAGGCGCCCGGTCGTTCGTTCCAGCTGCTCCCTCAGGGTCTCCGCCCCATCTCCGTCCAGGTTGTCCATAATCCGGGCGATCTCGTCCAGAGAGGCCAATTCCCGAGTCTCCCGTTCATACTGCTCTTCCCAGTTGCGTTCGACGTTCGGAGATATGGCTGATTGGCGCCAGCCCAGAATCACGTCCTCGGCTCCCTGAAATCGATCGGTAATCTCCTTCTGACGAGATCGAAGTGACTGGAGACGCCTCTCCGATTCAATGGTGGCCCGAACCATCCTCCCCAGGGAGTCCTTCACGGACGCCAGCTCAGAACCTCCGCAGTGATCGACCAACTCCAGCTGTTTCTCCTGATCCAGAAGCTCAAGTTGCGCAAACTGGCTCTGAATGACGATAAGTTTCTGGACCCGATCAGAGAGGGTGGAGAGGGGGGCCTGGCAATCCTGAAGAAAGACCTTCCCCCGACCGTTACGAGCCAACTCCCTGCGGACGAAGAGACGCCCTTCCTGAGGCGCATAGGGATCGTCCTCGTTATCATCGTCCCAAGTATAAATAGCTTCGACCACGGCGTCCTGGCGATCCGACCGGATAACCGAGGAGTTCCCCCGTTTCCCGGATGCCAATTCCAGGGATCGGACGACGCTGCTCTTCCCCGCACCGCTTTCGCCGGTTATGGCCGTCAGTCCAGACGACAGGGAAAGATGGGCCTCGTCGATGCCGCCGATACCGTGAATGTGGAGCTCTTCAATCATCCTTTTTCACCTCACACCGAATCCTCGAGGCCTGAATGCCCCCACATGAGCTTTGCCCTGAGAAGATCGTAGTAACTTCGATCGGGAAGCCAGAGGGTCTCCAGATTTTTGTCGAAGGAGAGCCGAATGTCGATGTAGTCTCCCGGAAAAAGCTCATAGCCCAACTGGCCATCTTGGGTGAGGGTGATCCCCTCTCCCTTGGGATGGAGGCGCAGGACATCCCGAGGCCCTAAAACCATAGGACGAGCGTAGAGAGTGTGCGCACATATGGGAGCCATGATCATGCATGGAACGTGGGGAGGAACGATCGGGCCTCCGGCCGAGAGGGAATAGGCGGTAGAACCCGTAGGGGTCGAGGCGATGATTCCGTCAGAGCGAAGCACACAGGCCAGGGACCCTGAGACCAGTATCTCCACCTCCATCACTCTGGCCAGAGGTCCCTTGGTGAGCACCAGGTCGTTCAAGGCGTACATGGTCTGTACGGATTTGCCATCTCGAACGATCTCGCCGAAGAGAAGACTTCGTTGTCCGCGATGAAAATCTCCCTGAACGATCTGAAGGACGTCCCTCTCAGCATTCTCTGGATCGCCAGCAGCCAAAAAGCCCAGACGCCCCACGTTGATGCCGTACAGGGCGATCTCTTCCTCCAAAATATATCGGGCAGCTCGAAGGAATGTCCCATCACCACCGATGACCAAAGCGACCGAGAGACCATCGGTCCATGGGCCAAGGCAAGGCTCCACGTCGAGGGCTGAGGAGTCCTGTGGAGGGAGCCGAAAATTGATGCCCTGCGCAGGAGCCCAACGAAGAAGCCGTTGAGCGAGATCCGCGGCCCGTTTTTTTTGTGTGTTGACGATCATCCCTAATGTCGTGTGTCGTGACGACAAACTCATGGTAGAAGTCCTTCGTGGGCCTCTCGTACCGGCTCGTCGAGATCGACGATTCGGCTCGGCACCCCCTTCACAAGATGAAAGAGAAACTCCACGTTCCCCTTCGGTCCACGTATAGGGGACGGGACACATCCCATGAGCCCCAGAGAGGTGTTTTCTGAGAGAAAGGAATGAAGCTCGCCCAGAACGGCCCGATGAACCTCAGCCGAGCGGACGACGCCCCCTTTGCCAATCCTATTACGTCCCGCCTCGAACTGCGGTTTGACCAGGGTGACGACCGTAGCGTCGGATGGGAGAACAGCCTCCAGGACCGGAAGGATGAGGCGAATTGAGATAAAGGACGCGTCCATGACCGCCAGTGTCGGGAGCGGATCAAAAGACGAAGGCAGCAGAGATCGGGCGTTCGTTCGCTCCATGACCACCACGCGGGGATCCTGCCGGAGAGTCCAGTGAAGCTGTCCATACCCAACGTCAACAGCGTAAACCAGTGAAGCGTCCCGAGACAGCAGGACATGGGTGAATCCTCCAGTGGATGCCCCGACATCCAGACAGACAGCACCCTGAGGATCAACGGCAAAAGCGTCAAGACCTCGAAGTAGCTTATGAGCCCCACGACTGACCCAGCCATCTCCCTTGCCCCGGATCTCAATAGAGGCATCCGTGGACACGGCGGTTCCCGCCTTATCCACCACCTCATCGGCTACCAGGACAGATCCGCTCATGATAAGCGCCTGGGCCTTGGTACGGGTCTGTACGAAGCCCCGGTTCACCAGGAGCTTATCCAGTCTTTCTCTCTGTATTTTCACCGCAGACGGCCACCGCTTTCTCTATCGTCATACCACACAGACGCCATTGCTCGTCGATCGTGCCATGAGGCATAAATATCTGATGCACCCCCATACGGTGGATCGAGGACGACGAGCCGATTTCAGCGGCTCGAGCTGCTATGGCCTCTCCTACGCCCCCCTCCAGGTATCCGTCCTCGGCGATCAGGACGACACCCCCAAGCGACAGGACGGGGTCCAACACGTTCCAGTCCAGAGGAGATATGGTCCGAAGATCGACCAATCCTGGAGCCAGGTATCCCTGGCGGATAGCCTCTTCACGGGCGTTACTCAGGAAGGCAACGGTCTTTCCCACCCCCACGTACCAGACCGCCCCCTCGGAGCTGAAGATAACCTCGGCCTGAAGAGCCCCTTTTTCGGAGGACGTTTCCCTATGAAGGGACTCGATCACCGCCCCCCGGGGAAAGCGAATTGCTGTGGGGCCGGAACGTTCCATAGCGTCGTCCATCATCCGGGCCAAATCGACCCGGTCGCGAGGAGCCTGGACCACCAGATTGGGGATCGTCCGGGTCCAACTCATGTCGAAAAGTCCCTGATGAGTCTCGCCGTCCTCACCGATCATCCCAGCCCTGTCCAGGGTTAAGACCACCGGCAAATCCTGAAGGCAGATGTCCAAGGCCAGTTGATCCATGGCTCGCTGTAAAAACGTGGAGTAAATCGAGACTACCGGACGAAGACCTCCAGCTGCCATACCAGCTGCCAGGGTGAGAGAATGTTCCTCCGCGATTCCCACGTCGAAGAAGCGGTCTGGGAAACGCCTGGCGAAAACTCCAAGTTTCGACCCCTCCTTCATGGCGGGGGTCAGGAGGACCACTCGAGGGTCGGACTCAGCAGCACTTAAGACGCAATCAGCCACAGCCTGACTCCAGCTTGTGGACGAGGGCTTTGATTTGGACGATGCCGGGGACACTCCATGATAGGCACTGGGATTTTCCTCGGCCGCCAGAAGTCCTCGTCCCTTTTGGGTGATGAGATGGATCAAAACCGACTTGTCGTATTGCTTGGCCAGGGTGAAAATAAGGTCCATTTCCTCCACTGAATGACCATCAAAGGGGCCCCAATAAGCGATATCCAGGGAATCGAAAAGGTTGTCGGGTTTGACCAGGCTCTTGATCTGGTCCTTCGCCCTGCCCAGAATATGCTCGATGGTCTCGCCCTTGGGCAAGCCCTTACAGCAATCTTTCACCGCTTTTTTGAGTTTGAGATAGTACGGATTGGCGCTAAGATGGGCAAAATGGGTCGCAACTCCCCCCACGCGGGGACTGATGGACATGGCATTGTCGTTCAGGATATAGATAACCTTCGTATCGGTCTCCCTGAGATGATTCAACGCCTCGAAGGCCATTCCGTTGATAATAGCCCCATCGCCAATAACGGCCACCACATGATGATCCTGCCCCAGGATGTCTCGAGCCTTGGCGTACCCCAGTACTGCCGACAGAGACGTGCTGCTGTGCCCTACATCGAAATGGTCATACGGGCTCTCGCTCCTCTTGGGATAACCGCTGAGTCCTCCGAAGCGACGGATCGTAGCAAACTGGTCTCGGCGGTCGGTAAGGATTTTATATGGATACGTCTGATGTCCAACGTCGAAAACGATCCGGTCCCTCAGAGGATCAAACTGTCTGAGGAGAGAGACCGTTAACTCCACAGCACCAAGGGACGAGGCCAGATGACCGCCGTTCTCAAAAACCACGTCGGCGATCATGTCCCTCACGTCCTGACAGAGCATGGCGATATCGCCGGAGTTCAGGTCACGCAGCTGCTCGGGACCATTCATATGCTCCAACAATGCCATGACAATTCCCCCTTTCACTGTGTTCGATGTTCCAGGTACAGGACCAACTCCCTTAAAAAAGTACCCGACGCCCCAAAGGACCTCATATACTCCACTGCATTCTTGGTCCTGCGAGACAGGCACTCCCTGGCACCCTCAAGACCATACTCGCTGATGAAGGTCCTCTTGTTTTGGTCCCGATCTTTCCCCAGGGATTTCCCCATGCTCTCCTGCTCCCCGACCACATCCAGGATGTCGTCGGCAATCTGGAAGGCCACCCCGAGCTCCAAACCATATCGGTTCAGTGCCTTCTGAGCATCGTCGTCGGCCCCGGCCAGGATAGCCCCGGTGACCAAGGACGTTCGGATCAAGGCCGCTGTCTTAAGTTCAGCGATGACCAGAGGTGTGGCGTCGCTCAATCCTGAGAGATCCCCTTCCATATCCAGAACCTGACCACCGCAGATACCCTGGGCGCCAAGTGCCTGAGCAAAATCGGCCATGGCTGCGACGATCCGTTCTGCAGGAACAAGCCCCGACAGGGCCTGGAGTGGCAACTGAAAGGCATGAGTCAACAAAGCATCCCCCGCCAGGATAGCCAAAGCCTCCCCGTAAACCACGTGGTTGGTGGGGTGTCCTCTCCTCAGCGAGTCGTCGTCCATAGTCGGAAGGTCGTCGTGGATCAACGACGCTGTGTGGACCATCTCCAGAGCCAAGGCCATGGGGAAGACGTTTTTTGGGGGAGATCCAAAGAGCTCGGCCGCCGCTATACACAGAACGGGCCGAAGCCGTTTTCCACCTCCCAGAAGGGAGTACGTCATGGCCTCCCAGATGCGGGGCGGAGCCGCTGGTGGACGACAGTCACACCATTCGTTCAGGGAGGCCTCGAACAGGTTTTTCCTGGCATTGAGTTCAGCTTTCACATCAACGGTCATCGTTCGGGACCTCTCCAATCGAAAAGGGCTGCTCTCCGTCCTCGGTCAAGACAGAGATTCGCTGTTCCGCCTGGCTCAGAAACAGCCGCCCATCCTTCACTAAGTTCACACCCTGTTCGAAAAGCTCCAGGGCATCCTCCAGGGGCAAAGCCTCAACCTCTAACCGATGAACGATATCCTCAAGAGCCATCATTTTTTCGGAAAAGCTCATTATAAACCACTCCTCCTTGAGAGGTCTCGTTTGCTTCTTTAGCTTTTTCTATGATACAATGCCTCAGTTGATTTGAACCTACGTAAGGAGGCCTATTTATCATGTCCAAGATGTGCGATTGCTGCGGTAAGGGCCCTGCGACGGGCAACTCCGTCAGCCATTCCCACAGGAAAACCCGTCGGCGCTGGCTCCCCAACCTCCACTCGGTGCGAGTCGATATGGGTGCCGGTGAGGTCAGAAGACTCCGTATTTGTTCTCGTTGCCTTCGATCCAGTAAGGTCAAGCGGGCCCTTTAAGGGCCCGCTTCCTCATTTTTTCTTCGAGCCTCGAAAATTCTATCTCCAACATCTTCCCAAGCCAGGTACAACCCCATCCATCCCTCGCCCAGAGAGACGTCCACGCCCTTGTCCCTTTCCGAAGCCCACAAGGGCAAGGGCTGGTTGCTCACCGTGTAGGAGAACTCCCGAAACAAGGTAGCATCCCTCAGAGGCCAACGAACCCCCTCAAGAGTAACGCCTTTGACGTAATCGGACAGAGGCAGCAAAGAGAGAATCGACGGAGGGAATCCTCCGTCGGGAAGGATACGTCCCCGATCACCATCCCCCATGATCACCATGGCCTCCTGTTCGTCAGCAAGACAGACAAACGAGAGCTTGGCCTTTCGAACCCGCACACAATCGTGGACCACGGCCCACAGGTGGTCAAAACGACCACCCCAGCAGCCCGAAACGATCAACGTTCGAGACGGATGAAGGAGCCATCGCTCCAGTGCCAGTTGAAAATCGGTTTTGTCCTTATCCCTCGAATAGCGTTCCAGCAGCACACGATACTCCGTCAACCACTCTAAAGTACGGGACGAGACGCTGTCTAAGTCGCCCACGACGAGATGAGGGATCAGGGAAGCTGACCGACAAGCATCGGCACCGGCGTCCACCGCCCAAAGACACCGATCCACCCCAACACTCTTCAGCCACCAGGGCTCGGGGGGGCGTCCTCCAGCAACCAGGACACATACAGGCTCCTCTGTGGCCTCGAAATACAGACGCAGTCCAGGAAGACTCAAAACCCCCATGAGATCATCGACCAAAATGCTCCTCAAGAATCCTCTGGGCCTGAGCTTCGTCCACGTATATCTCCCGGGGCTTAGCACCGTCCTGAGGGCCAATGATACCCATCATCTCCATAGCGTCGATCATACGGGCGGCTCGGGTAAACCCAACTCGCATTTGCCTCTGAAGACGGCTGGCTGATGCGATACCGCTCTTCAGGATCAGCTCAACGGCCTCCTCCAGCCGGTCGTCGTTGGCAAAATCCATCTCGCCTCCGTTTCGGCCGTTCTGCTGGTCCTCTATCTCCACGTACTCGGGATCACCGAAAGTTCGTCGAAGCGAGTCAATGACCTGTAAGGTCGTATCCTCATCGATAAACGGAGATTGAATTCGAATAGGTTTAGGGTTTTTTGTGCTGGAAAAAAGCATGTCACCTTTCCCCAAAAGCTGCTGGGCTCCTGTGACGTCGATGATAGTCCGGGAGTCGGTCTGGGACGGCAATGTAAAGGCCGCCCGAGCAGGAATATTCGCCTTGATGAGGCCGGTGATGACGTTCACCGATGGTCTCTGTGTCGCCAGAATAAGATGAATGCCCGTTGCCCGGGCCATTTGGGCCAGCCGGCAGATGAACTCCTCAACATCCTTAGACGCAGTGAGCATAAGGTCTGCCAGTTCGTCCACCACGATGACGATATGGGGTAATTGATCTTTCGGCAGCACTTTAGCGTTGTACCCTGAGAGGTTTCGCGTCTTGGCTCGGGCAAAGACCTCGTACCGACGATCCATCTCACGAACAGCCCAGCCAAGGGCATGAACGGCCTTTTGTGGGTCCACGACGGGTTTCGCCAGGATATGAGGAAGATGTTCAAAAATGGCCATCTCGACCCTCTTGGGATCAACCAGGATGAAGCGAAGTTCCTGGGGCGTCCTAGTCGCGCAGAGGGCTGTGATACAGCTCGTCACAAACACACTCTTACCCGATCCCGTAGTGCCGGCGACCAGGAGGTGGGGCAGTTCTTCAAGTCCGACAACGACGGGCGAACCATCGACCCTGAAACCCAGAGGCAGGGGCAGCTGGACCTCCGCCGAGGAGAACTCCTGAGACTCCACAACCGACCGAAGCGTCACTGAGCGCCGTTTTCGATTAGGAACCTCAATCCCGATGTAGGAGGTTCCCTGAATCGGAGCTTCAACCCTCAAAGAGGGGACAGCCAAGGCTACGGCGATATCCTTGCTTAACCCAGCCACCTTACTGACCTTTACCCCTGCAGCCAATTGAAGCTGGTACTGAATCACTGTAGGTCCCTCCACCGTATGAGCTAAAGAGGCCTCCACACCAAAACTGGCTAAAGCCGTGACGATATCGAGTCCCTTTTGTCGAAGGATGATGGGATCGTTTCTCATCGCTCCGGTATCCTTTGGCCCGAAGGCATCCATCAAGGGAGGAAAATCTGCAGGGGCTGGCTCCACGTATTGTTTCTCCTCAATCACCACACGATCTTGAGACGGAGCTGAAACGCTGGTTCGAGGTTTAAAGGAAGTCTCCGAAGCAGGTTGGTTCTTCGTCGGTATCTCCGTTCTCCCCGAGACATAAAACCTGGTACGTCTTGGTCTGACAGGCTCAGGATCCTCCTGAACCTGGTCTGGAACGGATGAGTCGGACATTGGAGTCATATCCCTGAACCTCTCAATCCTCTCAGAGGCACCGTAATCAAGCTCCTTGTCCTCAAGCCTGCGTTTTTTATCACGCACCGGAGAGTACTCCCTCATGCTCCAGGATTCGGCACCGAAAGATCGCTCCACCGGAAAGGAATGATCGACAGGAATCTCCGACTCCGTAGATGAGAAAGCCATCGGTTCATCAACGAGTTTATCATCCAGAGGTTCTTCATGAGAAACATCCTGACCCGATTCCTCCTTGTCGTCACAGGAGACGGGAATATCCTCCTGAACGACTTGCCTCTGACGACGAAATCTTCTGGATCGAATCTTTAAGGTAAGCTTCTGTACCACCCGTTTCAGGTCATCGGGAGAAATGCTCGTGATCTCATAGACGACGGCCGAAAGAACCGTTATGGCGATTCCTATGAACAGGGCTCCTAAAGCACCGGTCCAGTAGCAAAGACCTGAGGCTAGAACCGTCCCGACGATACCGGGAGCTAAGGGACGAAACGCCATGCCCGAGAGGGACATGAGTCCCATCATGATGGACCCCGCAAGATACAAAAGAAGAGTCCCCCCGCACTGCCTTGGCAGAGATGAGATAGAGCGCCCTGTCCCCGCTGCAAAGAGAAGATATATTCCCAGACAAAAGGGAATGATCACCGAACCTCCCAACGTATCCAAGAGCCAGTCTCCCAATGCTCGACCCCAAAAGCCCGTCCACGGTACCCAGATTGTGAGGATTCCGTAGATCAGGACTGAGGCCAGAATCAAAAACGTCAGCCGAGTGGAAAGGATCCGGCGTTTCTCGACGGAAAGACGAGGATTCCGTCGCTTTCGTCTTCTGATGATGACTTGATTGCTATCTTGATTCATGGACATGGGGTCGTCGAACTCCCTCCTAACCATCATGCTTTTAATTAATCAAAAAAACAGCTAAACTCACATAACCGGAAAGTTCTGACCGCTTCTTACGTACAGTCCCGAGGTGTACCCAGAGCCGCGCCGATATTCACGACGTTTTCAAAACGCCACCCCCGCCCATCCGTCCTCGTTTATCGTCGTCTCCTGTGGGGATTTTTCGCAAGCGACGGTACCAGGGAGGAGCGAACGACCGGTTCTACCCCTTCGGGCAGGAAAAATCGCCCAATCCAGCGACCAGTTCGAACGGCGAGCCAGCCGCAGCCGGGAAGGACAAGGTCCTCACCCTCGCGGATGTCTATCTCGTGGGAGATATAACCGGGACCGTCCAGCGACGACCAGCAGCTGGGACACGGGGGCATCAGGATATCCGATCGATAGGGACTCAGGAGCTCCTCCAGGCGAGAGAAAGACGTCCGATGTAAGGCAACCCCGTCGGCGACAAAGGCTTCCAGGCGAGCCCAGCCCTGAACTCCGGCCCAATCCATGACAAGCCATCCCATGCCTCCAAGAGCCAGCGCCTGTTCGGCCCTCATCACGAACGAGAGATTTTTGAGCTTTTTCTGGGGCACCAGACTGACGAGACAGTCGGGACACAGACGCCCTAACCATGGGTTAGATTCTTTTAATCCAGGAACGTCCACGTATCGTAAACCGCTTCTGGCCGTCACTGAGCTTACGCCCAAGGTGGTGCCCGGAAGCCGGGATACCGTGAGGACCCGATCCCCGGTCAGGCCTCGAAGCAAGGTGCTCTTCCCCACGTTGGTGGTCCCCAGAAAAAGGAGAGCTGCTCCAGCAGGAACCCCCGCTTCGATACGACGGCGGAGTTCAGCCACAGAGCCCGAACTGGTAGCTGATACCGGAAATACCCGATGCTCTGGAACACCGAGCCGAGCCGCCCCCCAGTGCGCAACGCCTCCGCTGTCCAGCCTGCCTCGAAGCAGATCACACTTGTTGATAACTACGAACACCGGCTGGTCCAGATCCGACACCCAATCCAGCGCACTGGACGAGACCTCAAACTGCGCCACGTCCAACACCATAAAGATAGCCTCGGTCTGGCGAGAGACCTGACGGATCTCGTTTTTGATGGCTCGATCCCGTATGGTGGCCTTAGCGAAGACGCCATAGTGGCGCATTTGAAAACACCGGCGACAGACGACACCATCCTGTGGCACCTTGCCTGGCGGAAGATACCCCGCTTCCCGAGGATCGTCGGTTTGAAACAGGCTCCCGCAACCGGGACATTTTTTCTCGTGATCGGAGTTCATGTCATCTCCTTTCCTAAATACGTCAGTTCTTTTCAAAACACCAGTTCCTTTCCTATTGTAGCAGGTCTCACCGATTTTTACGGCATACGAATGGATCTGATCGCCCGTCGATGCTCCTCGTAACTTCTGGAAAATCGGTGGGCTCCCGATCCGTCAGCTACGTAATACAGGTAGTCGTGGCTTTCGGGATTCAAAGCCGCTTCCCAGGAAGGAGCCGATGGAATACATATAGGCCCGGGAGGCAGCCCGCCTATCCGATACGTATTGTACGGCGAGTCCACTTTCAGATCGTCGTAGGTCACCCGACGAATGGTTCGACCAAGAAGCTTCCAGGCATAGACCACGGTCGCGTCGATCTGAAGAGGCATTCCCAGGCGAAGCCTATTGAGGATCACCCCAGCCACCCGTGGACGCTCCTCATCACGAAGAGATTCCCGTTCCACGAGGGAGGCCACGACAGCGGCCTGAAACAGATCGGCCGATGTGCTCCCGGCCACTCTCTGATCAAAACGTCGCCACCATCCCCGAGAGGCCAGGGCAACCATGACTCGAGGAGACTTTTCAGGAAGAAGATAGGTCTCGGGCAAAAGATACGCGGCCCTGAAGCGAACGTCCAGGGGCAACAACGGCACCATTGCCCCCGGAAAGGCGTCGTCGGACAAAGGGGCCAGGCGATCTGCCGACGGATCGTCCTCATCGAAGGGATAGTATTGCTCGAGATCGGTTCCAGGAACGATCGTGGCGGGCCATACCGTGGGTTCCTGGGTTCCAAGCTGAGCAGCCACCTGCCAGCTGGCACCGGGAGAAAGGGAATAGAGTCCCGGCCGAAGTTTCCGATCCACGCCCGTGTGCACCATCCACCAGACCAGAGAGCGACGATGAACAGCGACTCCCAGTCGCACAAGCTCGGTGGCCGTGACGGATGCTGACTGTCCTGGAGGAAGATGATAATCCACCGGTGCATCGTTTCGAAAAGGCATTATCAGAAGATCGGTCCAGAAGGAGGTACCCAAGTGCCATGTGGCCCAGCCTCCCAGGACGACGGCCAGAAAAGCCAGAGACAAAAAAAATCGTTTCATACCCAGGACCTCACGTGATCAGCATGGCATCGCCGAAGGAGAAAAAACGATACTCACGACGGACGGCCTCCCTGTAGGCATTCTGAACCATATCCAAACCGGCAAAGGCAGATACCAGCATGAGGAGGGAACTATGGGGGAGATGAAAATTAGTGATCATGGCATCCACAGCCTGAAACCGAAACCCTGGGTAGATATACAGAGACGTCTCTCGACTCCCGGAGACGACCTCGCCGTTCTCAACCATCGACTCCAGGGTACGGACCGACGTAGTCCCCACCGCCACGACCCGACGACCTTCCCGCCGAGCACGGTTCACGGCCTCGGCGGTCTTCGACGAGATGAAGCACCGCTCCCGATGCATGTGATGAGCTCGAATGTCATCTTCCTGAACCGGACGAAATGTCCCCAGCCCGACGTGAAGGGTCACGTCGACGATCTCCACCCCCATACGGGCCACTTTGTCCAAAAGTTCTGAGGTAAAGTGAAGCCCGGCCGTGGGCGCTGCCGCAGATCGAGGATTTCGGGAAAAAACCGTTTGGTAGGACTCGGCTGGAGACGACGTATTCGTGATATACGGCGGCAGAGGCACGACCCCCAGTCGGTCCATGAGCTTGTCCACGTTCAGCCCATCGGGGAAAGCGACCTCTCTGAGTCCCTCCGATCTGTTTGCCTCGATGGTGACCGTCGTTCCGTCCTCCAGTTCGACGGGAACCCCGGGCTGAAGACGCCGTCCCGGCCGTACAAGGGCCTCCCAGGTTCGATCGCTGAGTCGGGATAACAGAAGGAGTTCCACCTTGGCCCCTCCTCCGATCTTGGTTCCCATCAGCCTGGCGGCCATAACCCGGGTATCGTTGCGAACCAACAAATCTCCGGGATGAAGATACTCCGTCAGGTCGGAGAAACGGCGATGTTCCATCGTGCCATCACGACGGGACAGGATCAGAAGCCTCGATGAATCCCGGGGAACCGCGGGAGATTGGGCGATGAGCCCCTCGGGGAGCTGATACCCATAGGAAGACGTCAGGTAGAGCCTCTCGTCAGTCATGGCACTCAACGGGTCGTCAACGTCGTTCCAGGATAATAATGGTACAGGATCTTCCTGGCTGGCCAGCCAGAGAGGGCGAGAGCCCGAGCTCCCCACTGGGAAAGCCCGACGCCGTGCCCCCAACCCCGCCCTTTCAGGACGAAGGCACCATGGGAGGATTTCCCGATGGGGACGGAGATCGGCTTGTTGACCGAAAAGCTGCCGGTTCCTGACGTGCTGCCACCTTCCCTCTGAAGATAGTGTCGTTTACGAGACGGATCGACGAGCATCTCGATAAGCTCCTTTGACGTAAAGGCCCCTTGTTTTGTGAGCAAGAACAGGAGCTGTTCCTCGGTAGCGGTCAGAGGAGCAACCACATCGACGGTGGGCGATAGCACTGGGCGAGGAGAGGATACAGGCATCTGGATCGGATAGAAATCCCGGCTGCCCCGAATTTGAAAAGCCGTGCTCTTGACCAGACGACTTCCGACAGCCATGCGGAAACGATGCCCCGATATTTTCCTCTGCCCCTTCGATCCAGTGACCAAGAGAGTCCGAACTCGTCCAGAAGCGTCCCGGTCAAGGACCGTCATGGCGGAGACAACTCCGACAGGAAATCCGGCCCTTTCCAAGGCTCGACCGATGGTCGAGCCTTTCAGGGAGGCGGTCCACGTCATATAGGGCGATCCCGAGGGTATGGGATCGGCGACAGAGCGAAGATATGGAACGTCTCCACCCCATACATCCTTCACCGCAGCGGTGACCCCGCCACAGTCGGAGTGAAAAAAGGTCTTGGCAAGCCTCCCTCTGTAGGTGAGGACCATCCCCCTAGTTTGGGCGATGGCCCGATCCGTGACAGGATCGTGGGCGCTCCCTCCCCGATAAGCCTGGCAATGGTGGGTATCACAGACGTCGTAGCCCTTTTTGCTGTGACGCCCAATCTGTCTCAGGGCGTACGTTCGGGAGATGATGGCCTGGACCTTGAGGGCCTCGATAGGCCAGGATGGATTAGCCTCCATCTTGAGAACGCCACGAAGATAGCTCTCCACGCCCAGGACGTTCACCACGGTGATCCTCCTGGCCCGAAGCAGGAGGTCGAATCGCCCAAGGTATCTGCGTTTGTTGAAGATAAGCATCGACGACGACGATACCGACACCGGCGGGGCCATCGTCTGGCCGTTGACACGTAGGGAGGAGCCCGAGACCATCACGGACGCAGATCGCCCTGCGGAGATCCGTTTTCCTGATCGATCAGAAAAAGAGAGAGCCGAAGACGACGAGATATCGACACGTGAGCGTCTCTCGGCAAGGCCGACCCTGATGAGTTGTTCGGCTCCGGAGGGGGACACAGAACAGAGAAGAACGACCGTTATGAGCCACAACACGACCCTCGTTTTACGAAAAAAGGGCATTCACTGATCCTCCTTAATGGGTATGACAAGCTGACGATCCTGAGGTACAGAGCGCCCTAAATACGAATAGGTCCGGGCCGTAGCCTTTCGACCTCGGGGGGTTCTCTCCAGAAAGCCCAGCTGAAGCAGGTACGGTTCGTAGATGTCCTCCACCGTCTGAGGTTCCTCGTTGAGAGCCGCCGCCACGGTGGAGAGTCCCACGGGACCGCCTCCGAACAGATCGACCAAGGCCTCCAGGATACGACGATCCCCCTCGTCCAATCCGAGATCATCCAGACCGAGCATGGCCATGGCCCGTTCCGCAAGAGCGGCCGTGATGATCCCACTCCCAGAGACCTCCGCCACGTCTCGAACTCGACGAAGCACTCGAAGGGCAATGCGAGGGGTCCCCCGGGAGCGCTCAGCGATCTTCAGAGCGGCCTCGGGGTCGATGGGCACCCGAAGCACCGAGGCCCCCCGATCGATGATAGATGCCAATTCCCGTCCTGAATAGAGGGAGAGCTGTTCAACGATGCCGAATCGGGCCCTCAGTGGGGACGTGAGAAGACCAAGTCTGGTGGTGGCTCCTACCAGGGTAAACCGGGGAAGAGAGAGGCAGATATTTCTGGCCAAAGGCCCCTTGCCGACGATAATGTGGAGGGAGAAGTCCTCCATAGCCGAGTACAGGATCTCCTCGATGCTGCTGTTCATACGGTGAATCTCATCGATGAACAGGACATCGTTATCCTGGAGATTTGACAGAAGAGCTGCCAGATCTCCGGTCTTCTCCAGGGCAGGCCCTGTGGTAATTCGAAGATCCCCCCCCATCTCCCGGGCGATGATCCCTGCAAGGGTGGTCTTGCCCAACCCCGGCGGTCCGTAAAAAAGGGAGTGATCCAGGGCCTCGCCCCGTTGACGGGCTGCCTTGATATAGATACGAAGCTTGTTCTTGATAGGCTCCTGCCCCGTAAAATCGTCCAGAGAAAGGGGACGAAGGGAAAGGTCGTCGTCTTGATCGGAGACGTCGACCAGACGCTGATCAGAGCTCATGACAGATCACCGCCCCTCCGCCCCGTGTGAACTCAGGTGTTTCAGCGCTATCATAATCAGCTCCTCCACACCAAGTCCCTCCAAAGAACGGTGCTCAGCCACCACGGCCATGGCCTGGACCGATGCTTGGCGGGAAAAACCAAGTGATTCCAGAGCCTCCAAGACGGTCTCTCTATCGGGAATGACCGCTCTTGAATCCCCTCTTTCCACCGTTTCAGGAAGACCTCGAGTCATCTTCTCCTGAAGCTCAAAGCAGATACGCTCGGCGGTTTTCTTTCCGATGCCCGGAACGGACGTCAGAGCGGCAGGATCGCCCAGGGTAACCGCCTGAACAACCGACTCGGCAGCCATGCCCTGAAGGACCTGCATCGCAAGTTTTCCACCGATGCCCCGAACCGAGAGAAGGCGGAGAAAGACGGCCTTCTCAAGGCCGTCGGCAAATCCGAAAAGGCTTGGCCCGGTCTCGGCAAACTGGACGTGACAGTGAAGCTCCACCTGAGCACCCAGGGAGCACAGAGCCCCGGCCTTTCGACTCAGCTGGATCTCAAAACCAAGGCCAGCCACGTCAACGATAGCACCGGAAATGGTCTCATCGACCACGGTTCCCCTGATTCTCGCCAGCATCTCTCAGGACCTCCCCGCAAGGACTCCCGGCCAAAGAGCAAGCCCAGCCAAGGCCACGGCCAGAGCGTCTGCTGCGTCGTCCGGCTTCGGAAGATCGTCGAGACCAAGGATAGTCTGAACCATACGCTGAACCTGCCCCTTCTCGGCCCGACCGTCTCCACAGACGGTGATCTTGGCCTCCGAAGGTTTGGGTTCAAGGACGACCAGGTCGCTCTCTGCTCCCGCCAGAAGGATCACGCCCCGGGCCTCCCAGACGCTCTCGGCCGTGGTGGTGTTCCGACCAAAGTAGAGCCGTTCCACTGCCATAAAATGAGGGGAGCATGTCTCTATCTGCTCCCTCACGGCCCGATAGAGCCGACGTAAACGTTGAGGAACACCCATCCGGGGGGATGTCTCGACACAGCCGTAGATGAGCTGTCGAAATCGGCTTCCCCGCTGTTCCACCACAGCATATCCCATTCGGCCGATGCCCGGATCGATACCCAAACACCGAATTGCCTCACTCAATCTGTTCCATGACCTCGTCGGGAATATCGAAATTGGATGAGACGTTCTGGACGTCGTCATGGTTCTCCAGAAGGTCCATGAGCTTCAATATCTTCCGGGCTCTGTCTGGATCACTCACCTTCACCGTGCTTTTGGGCACCATCTGACTCTCGGCATCCTCCACAGAGTACCCTCTGGCCTCCATGGCTGAACGAACGTCGTCCACCACAGAGGGGTCAGAATACACTACAAAGCCGCCGTCGGTCTCCACATCCTCTGCCCCGGATTCAAGAGCGGCCTCCATGAGCTCCTCCTCGTCCAGCTCCTGCCCAGCCAAGGTAATCACGCCTCGACGCTCGAACATCCAGGCAACGCATCCACTGGCCCCCAGAGAGCCTCCGTTTCTGTCCAGGATCATCCGAATCTCCGGGGTCGTTCGATTTTTGTTATCCGTCAGGCATTCGACGATCACAGCCACACCCTCGGGGGCGTAGCCTTCGTAGATGAGCTCCTCGTAGGTCGCGCCCTCAATCTCACCGGTACCTCGTTTGATGGCCCGTTCGATGTTGCTCGACGGAACGCTGGCCGCCTTGGCCCTGTCAAGGGCCGCCTTCAGACGGATGTTCGTCGCTGGATCACCGCCCCCCTCCTTGGCAGCGATGATTACAGCTTTGATTAATTTTTGAAAAAGGTTGCCCCGCTTGGCGTCCTGAGCGGCCTTGCGGTGCTTTATATTCGCCCATTTTGAATGTCCAGACATATTTTTCCATCACCTCGTTGATTGGTGTATTGCGCCCCTCGCCATGTCGCCTCCGAACGGATCGCATATTTCGGGGAAACATCGCTTGTGGGCGTTGAGCTCGTAGCGTCGCCGAACGTCCCCATCGCCAGTTTGTCCCTCGGACAAAATATAGCCGTCGATCCTCTCGTAGGAGAGCCCCATATCCTCCTCGTCAGTCTGTCCCTCCCAGAGACCGGCTGACGGCGGTTTCTCGATTATAAGCGGAGGAACAGCCAGATACGAGGCCACGGCTCGAACCTCGGCTTTTGTGAGAGCCCCCAGAGGGAGGAGATCGACTCCCGAGTCGCCGTGTTTGGTGAAATACCCCACCGTGAACTCAGCCCTGTTGCTCGTCCCGCAGACCAGATAGTTTCGGCTCTGAGCCAGGGCATAGAGGGTCGTCATCCGAAGCCGGGGCTTGACGTTAGCCCCGGCAAGTCCGTGAGGATCGACTCCCGTTACGGAGACCAGAGTATCATACACCTCCGACAGGTCAACCGTGACCGACGGCAAACCAAAGGCATCGATGACCAGATCGGCGTGACAGGAGTCCTCGGCCAGACTGTGACAGGGCATCTTCACCGCCAGCATACGCTCTCCACACACGTTCCGGAGTAGAACTGAAACCACCGCCGAGTCCAACCCTCCGCTCAGACCGACGACCGCACCTGAGCATGGACTCTCGTCGAGTTTGCGTCTCAGCCAAACCCGAATGGCCTCGACGATCTCCGCCGGGGCCCGTCGAATCTCGATCACGGCTCTCCCTCCTTGATAGACAACTTGGTTATTGTACCATACAGGCTCAGGAGAGAGCGACGGATCGGGGCATCTCCGAGCCCGGAGCTCTCGATGAACGTCCCGTTCCTCTCCTCATCTCGTCCGGGAACGCCTGGATCGGCGTACGTGAGGAGAGCTGGAAGGGACGTGATGGTCGCTTGGCGACAAGTGCGAGACAGAGGAGGAGCAGCCCCGACGATCGGGACGGCTCCTCGTGTTCCTCATGTGTTATGCGCTATGCGCGCTATACACCATACGCTGCGCTCTACCCGTTGTCCGTCTCCGGCGCGTCCGTATGGCTTACTCTCCCGGCTCGTGCGTCCCTCATCGCCTCAGGAAAAGCAGGGGCAGGGCGAGGAGCACCGACGCCGGGGAAAGCCCCGTGGCGCATCCCCCACCACCCGAGGACGAGTGAGGCTCGGGCGATGACCCCTGGGTCGTCTCAAGCTCCACGAGGACGAGGTCGCCGCGCGAGAAGAAGTTCCTGAAGCCGTGGATCGTGACCTCAAGCGTGTTCCTGGAGATGAACCTCGATGCGATGACGGGCGGGCCGTACCACCGACCCCGCTTCACCTGTACCAGGGTCCCCCCCGCGTCGATGTCGCCGTCTTTGTGTGCTTTCATGAGGGCGGCTACGGTGTTCACGTTCTTAAATTTACCCAGGTTCTCCTCCGTCAGGGTGATCTCGATGCGGGCGTCGGTCACGTTTTCGGGGATCGTATCAGCCGTCTCGAGGGGGATGACGGACAGAGCCCTCACCGAGGTGGCGATTCTGCCGGGACCCAGGTGTATCTCCTTCGAGGTGAGTGTCCCGACCACGGCGTCGATCATCGTTCGCTCCTCCCCGTCGTTTTTCGGCAGGACCTCCTCCACAATCAATACGGTACCCGCGAGCTCTGGCGTGATGTACACGTCGCCGGAGTTCAGGATGACGAATTCGAACGCATCGGGCTTGTCGAGGTCGGTGCCCGGTGACGGAGTCCCCACGGTCAGTGCGTAGGCCTCGATGTCGGGGTTGACCGGTTCGGGGGTTCGAAGCTCGCCCCTCTGATCCCTGGCGATGAGGGGTTTGATGCCAGCGCCCACATCCCACGTGCCCGCCTTGATGGCCGAGCTGCCTGATCCGATAGCCATGGTGAGGGTCGGACCGCTGTTGTCGGCCAGGGGATCGAGCTTGGGGTCGGATGCGATGTTGCCCGTTCCGGTGTACCCGCCCTCCACCACGCAGTATTTCACGGTGGGAACACTGGCGTCATGAGAGATCTCCGTCCCGTTGTCCCAGAGGATGCAGTTAGTCACGGCGGGGTTGCTGCTTATCCAGTTGCCCATCCCGCCGCCAGAGAGATCTGCAGCCCCGGCGCAGATCGTGAACCCGTCAAGGATCGCCGTATCGCCGCAGCCGGTGGACCTCACCACGTGGAGGCTGTTGGTCCCCTGAATATGATCCGCCAAGACCGTGGCTCCGTGAATGTCGTGGGTATCGTTATCGTCGATGTCCCCGGTGAGGACCGTGATCTTCTTGAAGGGATCCCGCTCGGCGGAGCTCGTCTCGTCCCCTTTGAACCCGCCGTAGAGGGCCACGTTGTTCCGCAACACGAAGGAGTCGGTGTTGCTGGTACCGGGACGGTAGACGCCCTCCTTCACCCAGAACTCCACGTCACCGTTGGCAGGAGGGACAGCTTTCAAAGCCTCTCGAAACTGGACCTCGTTCAGGGCTGTGGACCAATCAGAACCGTCGCCACCACCGGTATTTGCGGCATCGACCCTCAGGATCGTCACTGCCCAGGCGGATCCGCTCAGAAGGGCCACGACCAAAGTCAGAACCAGGATCGCCCCTCCTGCCCCCATTCCTTCCCCTCTCCCTTTTCCTCTCCTCGTGCCTCCGTCTCCACGCCCCCCCAATCCACCCATGACTTCATCTCCTTTCACGTTGATATGTGATATATGATATGTGACATATATATATGGGCATCGGAGAGCACACTCCGAAAACATATACAGATAACGCATAACATATAACATGTAATGCATAATATATAATACATGGCGCCTGTTTCTCTATCTGAGTATTAACGCACTACCGCGCCGTTCCCCTTCTGTCAAGCTCTGAACAGTGGAAAATGTCGGGAAAAAAGCGGGGAAAGGACGGGAGGAAGGGAGGACATCCTCCGTGGGATGTGGGACGTCCCCGGGCATCGGTCACACCGCTTCCGGGAGGGTGCCATGAGAAGCACAGACCATGAAGGGCAAGACAAAACCCCGACGCGCGAGCAGGGGCTCGGCGTCGGGGCTGAAAGACAGGGGCCTCAGGCGCAGGAGATCCCTGAGTCTGAGGCCCCTGTTCGGTTTTTTACGAAACAGCTGCTGGATCAGGCTCCCATAGTGGCGACCATGACGGCTTTGATGGTGTGAAGCCGGTTCTCCGCCTCGTCGAAAACCCGGGAGTTGGCCGACTCGAAGATCTCCTCGGTGACTTCCTGTCCCTTGATGGCGGGCAGACAGTGGAGGAAGATGGCGTCGGGATTCCCGGTAGCCTTCATGAGCTCGGCGTTCACCTGGTAGGGGCGCAGGAGAGCCTCCCTCTCGGCGGCCTTGTCCTCCTCGCCCATGGATGCCCAGACATCGGTGTATACCGCATGGGCTCCCTCGACTGCCTTTTTGGGGTCGCTCTCAAGAACGATTTTGGCACCGCTTTCCTTGGCGATTTCCTGGATTTCGTCCATGAGTTCTTTATCGGGGAACAGGTTCTCGGGCGAGCCGATTGTGCAGTGCATGCCGACCTTGGCAGCGCCGATCATCAGGGATTTCGCCATGTTGTTCCGTCCATCGCCCACGTAGACGAGCTTCAGGCCCTTGAGGCATCCGAAGGCTTCCCGCATGGTCAGGAAATCGGCCAGCACCTGGGTGGGATGGTAGTCGTCGGTCAGGCCGTTCCATACAGGCACGCCACTGTACTTCGCCAACGCCTCCACCAGCTCCTGGCTGAATCCCCGGAACTGAATTCCATCGAACATCCGTCCCAGCACCCGGGCGGTGTCCTGAACGTCCTCTTTTCTGCCCAGATGGATGTCGTTCTTTCCCAGGAACTCAGGATGACCACCCTCGTCGATGCAGGCGACAGTGAAGGCACACCGCGTTCTGGTGGACGACTTCTCGAAGATGAGAGCCACGTTCTTCCGATCCATGAGGTTCCCTTTGATTCCAGCCCTTTTCTTACGCTTGAGGTCCATGGCGAGGTCAAGAAGATAGTTGATCTCCTGGAACGTGAAATCCTTCAGCGTGAGAAAGCTTCGTCCTTTGAGATTAAGTGGCATAGCAAAACGCACTCCCTTCAAAATATACACTGTTTTTTTTCGGGCTCTACGAGTCCTCTTTTCTCTCCGTAGATTGTAGCCGATATGGTGCAAGAAGTAAACTCATTTCTTCAGCAAGTTTATCTCTGGGACATCGGCCCACGATTTTCCCCTTTCGAAAAAAGACGATCCCGCTCGGAGATCCCGCCACCCCGATATCGGCGTGACGCGCTTCTTGAGGTCCGTTGACCTCACAACCCATGACAGCCACCGTGAACCCATCGGGAAGATCCTCGAGGAGAGGGGCCAGATCGGGCATAGCGCCAATGACGTCGAGTTTCTTTCGTCCGCAGGTTGGGCAGGAGATAATTTCAACTCCCTTATGTCGCAGGTTCAAGGAGCGAAGGATCTCGTACCCTGTCTGGACCTCCACCAGAGGCGAGTCGCTCAGGCTTACCCGAAGGGTGTTGCCAATCCCTCTGGAGAGAAGGATACCGAGACCGACGGCGCTTTTGGTCACACCAGGAATACCGGATCCGGTCTCGGTGATGCCAATGTGGAAAGGGTAGTCACCATGTCGCTGGTGAAGAAGCCCGTTTGCCGTCAGGGTCTCTCCCACGCTGGTCGACTTGGCCGAGAGGATAACGTCATGAAAATCGTGTTCCTGAAGCATCCAAAGTTGTTCCTCTACGGCAAGAGCCAAGGCCGCTCCCCTGTCTCCCTGAGCCTCTTTCACCTGTCTTTGGCTGATCGATCCACTGTTGGCTCCGATCCGAATGACGGCCTCGTGTTCCCTGGCAGCGGCGATGACGCCCCTCAGTTTTTCCGGGCTCCCCATGTTTCCCGGGTTGATTCTGATAGCGGCACAACCTCTGACCAGAGCCTCCACCGCCAGGGCCGGATCAAAATGGATATCGGCCATGACGGGGATGGGGCTGTACTCTACGACAAAGCCCAGGTCTTCCCTGAGGTCTGCCGACGGGAAGGCCACCCGGACCATCTCGCATCCAGCTTCATGCAGTTTTTTTAAGTCGGCCAGGCAGATGTCTCGATGGTTCAGAGGTGTTTTCAGCATGCTTTCAACCCGTATGGGAGCGTCCCCGCCGATGGAAAGGCCCCCGATCAGTACCTGTCTGGCCATGACGTCCTCCTCACGACGACAGAAGCCGGGCCACATCGTGCCAGGTGATAACCACGATGAGAGCGATCAGCACGACAAATCCGGTCAGATGAATGTACGCCTCGATCTTCGACGGAAGTTTTTTGCCCAGGATCATCTCCCCTATGATAAAGGCGATTCGACCGCCGTCCAGGGCCGGAAATGGGAAAAGGTTGACTACCCCCAAGTTCAGACTGATAATCGCCAGGAAGGACACAAACGCCCAGAATCCCTGTTTTGCGGCCGATCCGGCCATGGAGGCGATGCCCACGGGACCGGAGACATCGACCTGGCTCTGTCCTCCAATCCAGTCGAATATCCCCCGGACCATAGCGACCGACATAGAGATGGTATACGAGACAGAGGTTTTCAGGGCCAGGAGGAGGGGATAGCGCCGCATCCCAGGTTGAACCCCAAGCAGTGGCCGCCCTGACGAGGGATCCACGGGAACCTTAACCGTTATGGAGAAAACCCCCTCGCCTCGACGAACCTGGAGATCCAAGGGCGAATCGTCATCGTGGGAACGGATCCGGTCGGCCATGGAAGCCCAGTCGTCGACAGCCTCACCGTCCACGGAGAGGATCACGTCGCCAGGTTGCAGACCAACAGACTGGGCCGGATATCCGTCCATGACGACGCCGATCCGGGCGGCCTCCATGTCCAGGACTCCATGCCACCAGAGCAGGCCCGCCGTCAGGATGAAGGCCAGAAGTATATTGGCTCCCGGCCCCGCGAATAAAACGGCCAATCGGGCCCAGCCCGATTTTTCATCGAACCCCATTCCAGGGGCGACGGGCTTCCCGTCGTCCTCCTCCATGCCAGCCAGTCGAACGAATCCACCGATGGGAAACAGCCTGATGGACCAGAGGTTCCTCTTTCCCTGAATCGAGATCAACGAGGGCCCCATACCGAAAGCAAATTCATGAACCTGTACGCCACAGGCCACGGCAGTTCGGTAGTGACCGTATTCGTGGATAACGACACACACGGCGATGATGAATACAAACGCCAATATATTGATAAACATGTCTATTCCTCCAAAACACAGATGGAACGGGCCTCCCGACGGGCCCAGTCCAGAATGGACAGCTCGTCCTCCAAAGAGGAGGCCCTCCGCCCATCGAATCGTTCCAGGACCGACGCAACTGTCCGCCAGATATGAGTGAACGGGATCACCCCACGCAAAAAGGCAAGGACAGCGACCTCGTCGGCTCCGACGAGGACTGTGGGATAACTGCCCCCCGCTTTGGCCACTTCAAGACAGAGATAGTATCCAGGGTATCGGTTTCGATCAGGACTCCGAAAAGACAGGTCAGCGCCATCCAGGTCCAACGGCGAGATCCCCAAGGGGGCCAGAGGAACCCTTTTGGGATACCCGAGGGCACTGAGAGCGGCGAGCTTCATGTCTGGAGGAGCCATGAGGAGCTTGACCGTCCCGTCGATAAACCGGACCAGACCGTGGATTGAGGAGCCGGGATGGATATACCCTCTCACTCGATCGTGGGGCAGATCAAAGAGTCTCATTGCCTCGACGATCTCTATGCCCTTGTTGATCATGGTGGCACTGTCCACGCTGATCTTATCTCCCATGGACCATACTGGATGAGCCACGGCCATCTCGGGAGTGACCAACGCAAGCTCCTCCAGGGGCGTTTCACGAAAAGGACCTCCCGAGGCCGTCACCGCCACATGATCGACGGCAGCGATGTCCTCGCCCAGAAGACACTGCCAGATCGCGTTGTGTTCGCTGTCCAGGGGGCGAATTTGTCCAGGGGCCGCCTCAGGCAATACCCACGGCCCTGCGACCACCACGCTTTCCTTGTTAGCGAGAGAGACGTCCTTCCCAGCGATCAGGGCAGCCTGGAGGGCTGGGATCCCGTCAGTCCCCGACGAGGCCACGACGACATGAGAGACGTCAGGATGGTCAACGACCTCCATCAGGGACTGGGGACCGAAGCTCCACCTGGTAGTACGCCCTCTGGGGAGCGACGTTTTCCCTGAGAGACCAGCCATGGCGGCCAGGGCGGGACGAAACTCCTGAACGAGCGGTCCCATTTTTTTCATATCGCTGTTGGCAGCCAGAGCGATCACGGAGAATTCGTCAGGATAGCGACGACAGACCTCCATAACAGACGCCCCCACGCTGCCGGTACAGCCGATCACGGCAACGCCGACAGTCACCGCCAGATAACCTCAAAGAGAAGATACACGACGGTCAGGCTGAAAAGAACGCTGTCGAAACGATCCAACATCCCTCCATGCCCGGGAAGGACGTTGCCACTGTCCTTGACGGAGACCTCCCGTTTCAGGATCGACTCGGCCAGGTCTCCAACCTGTCCCACTATCCCGCAGATTATCGCAATCACCAGCAGAGGAAACGGGGGGAAGCGACGAAGGTACGCCATGAGGGAGGCCGCCAAAAAACTTCCGGCCAACCCGCTGAGGAACCCCTCCCAAGTTTTTTTGGGACTCACCTGATCGCAGATTTTATGGCGTCCCCAGGCGGTTCCTACGAGGTACGCAAAGACGTCGCAGGTCCACGTACAGAGGAAAACGGTGAGAAGCAATATCTTCCCTGCCGGAGCGCTCCGAAGCAGGATAGCGAAACTCCATGGAAGGACCACATAGACGAAACCAGCCATGATCCCGGCCCCATTCTCAAGCGCTGTACTCACCTCGGAGTTCTGCCGCCGAAGAATCTCGAAGGTCATGGTCATAAAGAAAGTCACCCCAAGAGAGACCAGGATAGCTCGTGCCCCCATATCGGCGAGCCCGACACCTAAAAGGACGATGACGCCAGCAATGAGACCAATCCCCGGGGAGACCTTTAGCCTCCGACCAGCCAGACGGTAGAATTCAACCAGAGATGTCCCTGCGATAACCGTGACCACAACTCCCCAAGCCCATTCACCATAGATGATGGCTCCCAAGACCACCGCTGCGACCGTGAGACCGCTGAAAGTACGGATGAACAGCTCTTTACGTCGTTCAGCGGACAGTACCATACCGTCGTTCCCTTCTTCTAAAGGACTCAAGGATGTCATCCAACTCACGAGGTGTCATATCGGGCCACAGGGTGTCGGTGAAGTAGAGCTCGCTATAACTCCCCTGCCAAAGCCAGAAATTGCTCAGCCGGAGTTCCCCACTGGTTCTCACGATCAGGTCGGGATCGGGAACATCTGAGAGGTACATCCGTTGGGACAGGATATCCTCCGAGACGAACTGACCGGGGTTCTCCTGTATAAAGCGGTTCACGGCGTCCACTATTTCTCGACGACCGCCATAGTTGAAGCATGCGATGAGCTGAAGCCCTGTACACGCCGAGGTTGAGGATTCAGCCGTATCCATGGCTTCCAGCACTGCTGCGGGAAGGCCGTCTCGGTTGCCGGCGAATCGCACCCGGATATTCTCTCGAAGGAGGTCTTTGAGCTTTTTTCTGGCGTAATATCCGAACAGCTTCATGAGGCCGGTGACCTCAAGAGTCGGCCTTCTCCAATTCTCGCTGGAGAAGGCGTAGATCGAGAGATATTTGATCCCCCTGTCTCTGGCAGCGTACACGATTGTCTCGAGGGTTCTCACACCTGCCCGGTGACCCAGGAGTCTGGGGAGCTTTCGTTTTTTGGCCCACCGGCCATTACCGTCCATGATGACGGCAAGGTGTCCCGGAACGCCTTCTTGATCGATCATGACCGCCCTCCAGAAGTCAAAGAATCCAGCCGGGCCCGTACTTCCTGGATATCCTTCCAGGTCAGGGCCTTGGGGCCGTCAGGGCGACGAGACTCGTTTCGCAGTAGATAGCTTGGATGAAACATAGGCATAAGATCGATTCCTTTCCATGAAAACCACTGCCCCCGCAATTTGGTGATACCTCCACCCGTTCCGAGGAACCATTTCATGGGAGTATTCCCAAGACAGACGATGACCTTTGGATTGACGACGGCGATTTGAGCCTCAAGAAAACGCTGACAGACCATGGTTTCTTCTATGAAAGGAACCCGATTCTGCGGAGGCCGACATTTGACCACGTTGGTGATGTATACCTGCTGACGATCTATGCCGGCTGCATCGAGGATCCGATTCAGAAGCTGACCAGCTTTGCCCACGAAAGGAATTCCCTGTCGGTCCTCATCGGCACCAGGTCCTTCACCGACGAACATGAGAGGAGCATCTGCCGGCCCTGCTCCAAAGACAACGTTGGTTCGCCCCTCGGACAAAGCACATCGCTCACACCGAGCCGCCTCTTGTTCGACGCTACTCAGGATTTTTCTGACCCGATCCAAGCTCACGGGAGGAGTACCTCATTCACATCCACATCGACCTTTCGCACCTCTAAACCGCAGAGAAACTCGACGGTCAGCTTCACACAAGCGGATAACTCTCGAGCCACGGCAAGCAACGTAAGATCTCCGACGACGAGTGAGACTGTCAGATACATATCCACGGCCCCATCGGTCTCACGGACCTGGAGACCGGTTACCTGAGAGACCTGCAGGTGTTTCTGAGCTAGATGACGGCCGATCTGTTCGACAGCATCGGCCTCTATCTTGATATCTCCGTAGAAACTAAAAGGAGGACGAACGATGGTCTTTTCATACGAGTCTTTGAAACGCAGGAGATTTCTGAGTCGCCCTACCAGTTTACCTGTGTAGTTCTTTCTGATCTGAGCTTGGGACACGGGTATAACATGCTGCCTCTTATGCCGTCGTTCATATTGAGCTTTAGCGATTTCATCAGGAGAGGCCACATCCGATATGAGGACAAACTCCTCGGGTTGGTTCAGACCGAGAGAACGACATATTTTTTCAGCCATCCCATAGGAGGTAGCGATCACCATAAGGGAACATGATTTCCTCTGAGCCAGGAACGAAATCACCTCAGCACGATGATCGGGAAAGAGGAACATGGCCCGTCGAATGGCTCGGACCATGTTTTTCTCGGTTTTCGCACTTTTTCCCGCCACAATTCGCCCTCTGGCGATAACCAGGCCATCGTCGATGATATACTCGATGTCCTTCTGACGGGCCACAAACTGGGCTCGAAGGCTTTTCCCCGTTCCGGCCGGACCGACAAAAGCGATGACCCGAATATTCTCCAGCGGGCCTGTCATGACGGCCTTCAGCGCTTACTTGAGACCACAGAGGAAACCTGGGCCCCCAGTGCCATGAGGTTTTCCTTGATCCGCTCGTACCCGCGCTCCACATGGCTCATACCATGAACCACCGTCTCTCCCTGAGTGGCGAGCCCTGCAAGTATGAGAGCCGCTCCGGCCCGGAGGTCCGAGGCCACCACGTCAGCGCAGTTCAGAGAGTGGACACCGGTGACTATGGCGGTATTCCCCTGGAGCTCCACGTCGGCCCCCATTTTTTTGAGCTCGCTGGCGTGAAGGAACCGAGACTCGAAGATGCTCTCCTTGATGATGCTGGTCCCCCGAGCCAGAGACATAACAGCCATGAGCTGAGGCTGTACGTCGGTTGGGAATCCGGGATAGGGCAACGTCTTCATAGAGACGGCCTTCATTCTTTCCTGCGACGGAACGACCGAGACGGAGCCTTCCATAGAGTGAACCTCCACCGAGGCCTCCTCCAACTTGGCGAGCAAGGAGTCAAAATGCTGAGGGATGACATCCTCAACCGTCACAGCCCCGTTCGTGATAACCCCAGCCAGAAGATACGTACAGGCGGCGATCCTGTCAGGTATGATGCGAATGGACGCAGCGCTCAGATCTGCCATCCCCTGAATGGTCAAAACCCCGGTCCCCTCGCCCTCGATTTTGGCCCCCATTTTTCTGAGGACATCGGCCAAATTGACGATCTCAGGTTCTCGAGCCACGTTCTCCAACACCGTCTCTCCCTTTGCAAGTACAGCAGCCATGAGAAGATTTTCCGTGGCCCCCACCGAGGGGAAATCAAGGTAGATGCGACACCCTTTAAGGCCCTTCGTCGAGGCGTGAACCGCTCCGTGACGGAGGTCGATGGAGGCGCCCATTTGGGCCAGTCCCTTAAGGTGGAGGTCAATGGGACGGCTCCCGATCGAGCATCCTCCAGGAAGAGGCATGACAGCACGTCCCTCACGAGCCAGCAAGGGACCGAGTACCAGGGAGGACGCCCGCATTTTCTGAACTAACTCTCCCGGGGTTTCCCATGAGACAGAGTCTGGAACCGTTACGACAACTCGATGATCCGAAAAGGTGATATCAGCTCCCAAGACTCGAAGAAGATCTACCATGGTGGTGATATCCTTAAGTTCCGGCACGTTGTCCATAACCAAAGTGGCGTCTCGAAGAAGCAGAGATGCAGCCATCACCGGCAAGGCAGCGTTTTTAGCCCCTTGCATTCGAATGGTCCCCTTTAAGGGGATCCCACCCTTAATTCTCAACGTGTCTTCCACGATACCACTCCTAGCATCTTCATCGTACCCGGGAATCGACACTTCTCCCGCATCCCGATCTCATGATCATCTGTTGATTATACCATCACCGGTCTGTGAGTTATCGTAAAAAAGACGTCCCCACTCCCAAGGCAAAAACCTGAGCAAGGGAGAGAATCGCCAAAACGGCTTGCGTGGAGAAACCAAGATCCAGAAGGCGATGATGTACATGCCCCCGATCCGGCAAAAAAGGGGAACGGTGTCTGAGAAGACGACGCACGATAGTGATCATGGTGTCGATGACCGGAACCCCTCCCCAAAAGACGAGCCCCAGCAGTTCTCGACCTCCCGGCTTTATAAAGAAGGAGGAGAGAGAGGGTAAAGTCAGAGAGGAGACCACAAATCCAAGAAAATAAACGCCTCCATCGCCCAGGAACGTCCTGGCTTTCGGCCAGTTCCAGGGAAGAACCCCCAGGCAGAGGGCCACCAGAGGGAGGGTCGTCGCAGGATAGCCTCGAAGGGCCAGAGCAGCCAAAGCCAAGGTGGCCATGGACAGTGACAGGCCATTCATTCCGTCGATCAGGTTGTATGCATTGGTCGTGCCAGCGATCCACAGGATCGACAGAATAGTGGGCACAAGAGCACCCTTAAAAAAAGGCACAGCGACAAGCCCTGCAGCCATCAGATGAACCAAGAGACGCAGGCGTGGACTCAGGGAAATCATATCGTCCAGATATCCCACCAGGAACACCATTGAACATCCTGTGATCAATGTCGGGAAAAAAATACCTGCCGGGGAGAATATCAGACTCCAGAACAGGTATCCAGCCCAGAGGATGAGCCCAGCTCCTCGAGGAACGGGCTCCCTGTGGATTTTGCGGGGCTCAGGGCGATCAACCAGCCCAAAACGCCCCGCAAGTTTTATGGACAGAGGGGTCAGTCCGATCCCCCATAAAAAAAGAAACACCGTTGCCGTGATCGTCGAGGCATCAAGGGAGATCCAGGTCATTTGGTCCCGAAGAGTCGATCTCCGGCATCCCCCAGGCCGGGGACGATGTAGCCGTGGTCGTTCAGATGGCTATCCAGAGCTGCGCAGTAGATATTAACGTCGGAATGGGCCAGATGAACCCGCTCCACTCCCTCGGGAGCGGAGATAAGACAGACCAGGGAGATCCGCCGGGCCCCTCGTTTTTTGATCATGTCAATGGCCGCCACGGCCGAGCCTCCCGTCGCCAACATCGGATCCAGGATAAAAATCTCCCTTTCATTGATATCGCCGGGAAGCTTGCAGTAATACTCAACAGGCTCCAGGGTCTCGGGATCACGGTACAGGCCAATAAATCCGACTTTGGCGTTCGGTACCAGATCCAGGATGCCATCCATCATGCCCATGCCCGCTCGAAGGATGGGGACCACCGCGAGCTTTTTTCCTGCCAGAGCGTAGGCCTTGGTCGTGGTCAGGGGGGTCTCCACGTCGATCATCTCCAAAGGCAAGTCCCGGGTGATCTCGTAGACCATAAGGCTGGATATCTCCTGGACCAGGTCTCGAAAATCCTTGACCGACGTGCGGACATCCCGGATGAGACTCACCTTATGCTGGACCAGGGGATGGTCGAAAATCACGATTTCCCCCCGTTTTTGCCCAAAGGACTTGGAGAGACTGTGCTCAAACGCACGAATTTTCTGAGTACGCCGGACATGACGGTCTCCCTCAAAATCGGTTTTCAGCCACACAGAGACGATGTCTTTTGATCGATCCACGTCGGCTCCCCGACCGGGCAGCGCCAAGATGTTGGCATCGTTGTGACGCCGGGAGAGCTCAGCATCCCCTTGATCCCGACAGAGAGCGCAGTACGCGCCAGGTACCTTGTTGGCGGCTATGGACATGCCTATACCGGAACCACAGATCAGGATTCCCCGGTCAGCCTCATCGGAAGCCACTATCTTAGCTACCTGAAGAGCGATGTCAGGGTAATCGCAGGAGACATTTCCACTATCGGTCCCAAAATCGGACACATCCAAATGGAGATTCTGGAGGAAGGAGATCAGCTCTTTTTTAAGGTCATACCCGGCATGGTCCGACCCGATGACGACTCTCATGGGACCTCTCCTTTAGCTGAGCAACGTAAGCATCACCGACGCAGCCACGGCAGTACCTATCACACCGGCCACGTTGGGCCCCATTGCGTGCATCAATAGAAAGTTACCTGGATTCTCCTTCTGAGAAACGTTCTGAACCACTCGAGCCGCCATAGGGACAGCCGAAACCCCGGCAGCTCCGATCATGGGATTGATCCTCCCTCCGCTCAGGACCTTCATCAGCTGACCAAACAGGACCCCACCTGCTGTGCTGGCGACGAAGGCAACCAACCCCAGCACGATGATTTTGATGGTCCCCAGGGTAAGAAAATCGGCGGCGTTCATGGTCGCTCCCACCGACAGCCCCAGGAAAATGGTGGTCGCGTTGAGTATCTCGTTTTGAGCTGCTTGACTTAACCGATCGGTCACACCACACTCCCTGACGAGATTCCCAAACATGAGTATCCCGATAAGGGGGACCGACATAGGCAAGAGCAACCCCGCCGCCACGGTACATACGATGGGGAACAGGATTCTCTCCATCTTGCTGACCGGACGAAGATTATCCATACGGATGGCTCTGTCGGCCTTGGAGGTCAGGAGCTTGATCACAGGAGGCTGGATCAGGGGGACCAAAGACATGTAGCTGTAGGCAGCCACAGCGACAGCACCCAGAATCTGAGGGGCCAGCTTCATGGTGAGATAGATACTGGTCGGACCGTCGGCTCCGCCGATAATGGCGATAGAAGCTGCCTCCTTGACCGAAAAACCCATGGCCATGGCCCCGAATAGGGCGATGAACACGCCCAGCTGCGCTGCCGCTCCGAGGAGAAACGTCACCGGATTAGCCAACAGCGGCGCAAAATCCGTCAAGGCTCCTATACCCATAAAGATGATCACCGGGTAAATCTCGTGTTCCGTTCCAAAAAAGACATACCGAAGAAAGCCACCTTCATCCATAATCCCCGACAGAGGAAGGTTCACAAGAACGCATCCGAAGGCTATAGGCACCAAAAGGAGCGGCTCAAAGCCCTTGGCTATGGCCAGATACAGAAAGGCAAACGCCACGACCAACATGATGATGTTGCCCCAGGTCAGGGCGGCAAATCCTGACGATCCCAGGACCTTTGCCATAGATTGGAGATAGAGCTCCATAGCACTCCTCCAAATCAGCCGATTACGGCCAGGACATCACCACTGTTGACCGTAGCTCCTTCTTTTGCGAGTAGCTGGGTTACCGTTCCGGCGGCAGGAGCCACGATCTCGTTCTCCATCTTCATGGCCTCCAGGATCATAAGCACATCACCGGTCGCCACGGATCCCCCCTGGGCGACGACAACCCGAAGGATCTTTCCGGGCATAGGAGCCGTCACGGACTCACCACCGGATGCCGAGACCGACGCTGCTGGCGTTGGCGCAGGAGCTGGAGCCGGACTGGAGGCTGGAGTCGGAGCTGGAGTTGGAGCAGGGGGCGCAGCCGGAGCAGGTGCAGGAGACGGGGCCGATGCTGAGACAGCGCCCAGGGCCTCCACTTCCACATCGAAGGGCGTTCCATTAACCGTCACTCTGTATTTTTCCGCCATGATCGTATTCATCCTTTCATAATACGTCTAAAACTTTCGATTACCTGCGGTCCAGGCCGATCGATCCAATCCCTGCAGTCCATCAAAACGCCCCCAGTTAAGCCACGAGTGCCGAAGACCTTCCCCTCGAGCCGGCTGAACACTGAGAATCCGAGTCCCATTCCCCAGCTTTGCAATCAGCACACCGCTGATAGCCGCGACCAGCTCAGGAGACAATCCCTTCGACGGGATCGATCCCGAGAGGGGGGGCATCACAGCGGCTTGAGACAGCGCCATCTGGGATGGTTTACCTGAACCTCCGGGAGATTGCACCTCTTTTTTAAAGCTCACGAACAGCCGGATCGTGAATATCACCACCGTCAGTCCCAACAGGACCAGAAAGACGATGCTGAAGGCTATTACAGACAGGCTCAAAGCACCGCTGATTCCCTCGAAAACGGCGTTTTCCATAACAGACCTCCTTTAATGGGGCATGACGCCGTGTTTCCTGCGAGGAGGAGCCTTACGCTTGGATCCGTTGCTCTGAAGAGCAAGGATAATCTCCTGTCGAGTCTCCTCGGGAAGGATCACCTTGTCCACAAGCCCTCGACTCGCTGCCTGGTAGGGATTGGCGAAAGCCTTCTCGTATTCGTCGATCTTCTGCTGCCTCGTGGCCTGCTGATCCTCAGCCTCGGATATCTCCTTTCGGAAGATGATGTTGGCGGCACCCTCGGCTCCCATGACGGCAATCTGGGCCTGAGGCCACGCCAAAACCGTATCGGCCCCCAGAGCCTTGGCACACATACCCAAGTAGGCCCCTCCATAGGCTTTTCTCAATACCACGGAGATCAGGGGGACCGTTGCCTCGCTATAGGCGTACAGAAGCTTGGCTCCATGGCGGATAATGCCGTTCCATTCCTGGGTCTTTCCAGGTAGATACCCAGGGACGTCGACCAGTGTTACTATAGGTAAATTAAAAGCATCACAATGACGAATGAATCGACTGGCCTTGTCCGAGTTGTCGATATCCAGGCATCCCGCCATGTTATTGGCCTGATTGGCCACGATACCTACAGCCTGTCCGCCGAAGGATCCATAGCCGATAACCATGTTTTTGGCCCACAAGGGCTGGACCTCCACGAAACGTCCGTCGTCCACGATCTTCGTGATCACGTCTCGAACGTCGTAAGCCTTGTTGGGATTTGTGGGAACCAACTCCCGAAGGGCAAGTTCCACCCGATCAGCCCTGTCCGCCGTCTTTCGGAGGGGGGCGTCGTCCATGTTGTTACTTGGAAGAAAGCCCAGGACCTCCCTGACTTGCTGAAAACACTCGGCCTCGGATGAGGCGAAGAAATGGGCGTTGCCTGACTTGCTGTTATGAGTCATCGCTCCTCCCAGCTCCTCGCTGGAGACCTCTTCGCCGGTCACGGCCTTGATGACGGCTGGACCTGTGATGTGCATAATCCCAGTTTTCTCTACCATGAAAATATAGTCGGTCAGAGCTGGACTGTAGACGGCACCTCCTGCTGTAGGCCCCACGATAACCGATATCTGGGGGACCACCCCACTGGCCTGGGTGTTTCGATAGAAAATTCCCCCATACCCGTTAAGAGAATCGACAGCTTCCTGGATTCTGGCACCGCCACTGTCGTTGATCCCCACCACCGGAGCTCCGTTCTGAAGAGCCAGATCCATAATTTTACAGATCTTTTTTGCGTGCATCTCCCCCAGGGAACCACCCAGAACGGTGAAATCCTGACTGTAGACGTAGACGACTCGTCCGTCGACGGTTCCCCATCCAGTGACGACCCCGTCACCGGGGATAACCTTGGACTCCATCCCAAAGTTATGGCACCGATGCTCAACGTACTCGTCAATCTCCACGAAAGAACCCTGATCTAAAAGCATCTGGATTCTTTCTCTGGCCGTCCCTTTCCCCTTCTCTCTCTGCCTGGCAACAGCTTTAGTTCCGCCACCTAAGCTCACCTTCTCTCGTTTTTCCAGAAGGTGTGTACACAGTTCGTCGATGGATCGACTCGCCATTCCCTTTCCCTCCTAATTAGTGAACAAATTGGTCTGAACCCGTGCCCTCAGGTCTCTCCACTCTCCGAGATCCCCCTTTCGCATCAATTGTCACAGCAGATCGGGCCAAAGGGGCAACCAGCCCCGGTATGAGATCATACCAAAATCCACGATGGTTGATAACATGTTTTTACTGGGATATCCAGAAGACCTGACTGTTTGAGGGTAAAAAATCTTAAAAACAAACGTATTTGAAAAAAGATCATCTATGTCGTTGTCGTTGAGCACAGGAGCATAGTACCACCGTCCCCCGGTATTCTCCACCATGGACAGGAAGGGATCATCGGGAATATCGGTCACCCAGCCTGATACGGAAACTCCATTGAAGAGACAGAAGCGGGTTAGTCGTCTCATGTCCGCCTGAGAGAAAAAGACCGCAGTATCGACTACGATCTGTGAGATCTTTTGGGACCTTCCCCAAAGGTCGCGAAGGATATCATCCACTCCTACGGCCTCAGATACGACCACCGCAGCTGAGAGCTTCGCCTCGTGGCCGGGTGCCACGACAGCAGTCACGTCTCCTTTCGTACGAGAATCCTTCAAAAGTCGGCCAGCCTTCATCTTATTTTTCCATACGGCGGAAAGCACACCACGTTGTTCGTTAAGATAATGGGGAAATGCCGTACCCATGACGGAGTAAATCGTCACAGCTAATCCATGTTCGGCATCGACAGAGTCCACCGATGGGGCCGCTAGAGCCGCAAGGGTTGAAATGCCACTTTTATCGCCTGGTCTGGGCTGAAAAACCATAATGGATCGTCCATCGGAGGACAGTACGACACGACGATCGTCCAAGGCAAAAAGGGCCATTCCATCGGGAACATCGAAAAGGTTGGTCTGCTCCCACGCCCCGTCCTCCTGAGGAGCAAACACCGAGAGGCTGCCGTCGTCGGACAGAGCTAAAAGGTCGCCAGTCGGTCCCCAGACAAGAGAGCGGGGTGACCTTTTCTTCAGAAAACGTACTTTGTCGTGACGAGGCCAGGAGAACAGACAGATACGATCTCCGTTCCGATCAGAGACGGCGATCGTCTTTCCCCGGATCGCCACAGCTCTCGGTTCGAAAACGCCTTTATCGTCGGGATCCCAGCTATGGATTTTTTTCAAAGACGGATAGTCATAGATGTCCACCGTTCGCCCCATAGGACGAGTGACGACCAGGAGAGAGGACGAGAGAAGGGCCATATCCCCCACGTCTGGTCCGATATCGCGACTTCGAAGGGACAGAAAGGTGTTTCCGTCATCCTCATACTCGACGAGAAGTCCCTGCCTGGACCCCACCAGGAATCGAGAGCGACTTAAAGACACCACCGAAACGGGCTCGGGGAAGGGCAGGTTCCGCCGCCGATGTGGCTCTAAAACCTGGACTAAATCAGCAAACTGATCTGTTAGAAGGATGGCGTCGCCCAGAGCCGCACACTGTCTCAAGCCGACTGTCCCCGTTGGCACTTCAGGGGGAAGAGAGAGAAAACTCTTTAGAGACTGGGAAAAACCAGTATAGGCGGTTTTTATTTTCTTGAGGGGATCCACATGAAACTTCACGACTGCCGACAAGATCTTCTGAACCGTGGCGTCCATGGGACGAACCTCCAGATAGGAGCGAAGATCCTGAAGAGCCATCTCGGAGAGTCCTACATGCGAGCGGATCAACGAGCGAAGAAGATAACAGTCCACGTTGTACGGATCGGCCTGGAGACTCGCATCTACAGCATCCAAAGCATCCCAATATCGGCGATCGACAAAGGATTTATAGCTCTCGACAAAACGGCGTTCCGACTCGACACGGTCGCCTTTAGGGGGTCGAACGAGTTCCGTGGTGGGGATCGTAGCAGGTTCCACGGCAAAGAGCGGCTCTCTACAGCTCCAGGAGCACAATACAATAAGACAGAGGATGGGCATCACTCTCATGGATACAATATTCCTTTGTGCAAGAGATCCAAACCGGCAAAAGAGGCTACGCCTAAGGCGATTGCGGCGGCAAAAAGAAAACCGATGAGGCATCGGATGTACGCCACGGTTCCTGGTCCACCAGGAAGAACTCCCTCGGAGATCCGACGGACAACCCGGGAGAAAAAAAGGCAAAGTCCAAAACATCCCAGAGCCAGAAGAGCCTGAAGGTTAACCCTGGGAATCGCCTGAATAAAAGCCATGACAGGTCCTCCTTCGAATGACCGTAAAAAATACGGGGAGGTGGCCCGAGAGCCCCTCCCCTGTATTGTACACTACCTGGCGATCAAAAGCCCATCAGATGGCCTCTTGTTCCTGAGCTCTGCATCCCCCCGTGGATTTGTTTAAGGACATCCACAGCGACCTCCAAAGCCCGTTTTCCGTCGGAAATACCCACCAATGGTTGCTTGCCATCCCGGATACACCCGATAAAGTGCTGGAGCTCCAGCTTGAGAGGCTCGCTCTTGGGAAAGATGGGATGTTCAATAACCTCGACCAACCCAGAACCATTTTTGTTCACGCATCGATGGATGGAGACGTCCTGAGTCTCGTAGTTGATGGAGAGATACCGCTCGGGCTCCATAATCTCCATCTGACGAAGGCGGCGTTCGGAGACCCTGCTGACCAGGATATGGGCCATGGCTCCGTTCTCAAAAGAGAGCTGAGCCGAGGCTATATCCTCGTAATCAGAGCGAATACAGCGTCCTGTAGCTGAGATGCTCACGATCTTGGAACGAACAAGGGAAAGGACGATATCGATATCGTGGATCATGAGATCCAGGACAACTCCAACATCGCTGATCCTGGAGGAAAACGGGCCAAGGCGGCGGGATTGGAGGAACATGGGCTCGTGAGAGATTTTGGAAACGTATTGGATGGCACTGTTGAACCGCTCTATATGCCCCACCTGAAGAACCAGATCCCGATCAGCTGCTATAGAGAGCAGTTGTTCCGCTTCATCCACGGTCGTCGTAACCGGCTTTTCTATGAACACATGGACCCCTCGAAGAAGAGCCTTCTGTGCTACCTCGAAGTGGTGTACGGTGGGGACCACCACGCTGATACCGTCGGGGCGGGCCACGTCCAGCAACTCATCTATGGTGTCATAGTATGGAACGCCCAGATATTGCCCAATACTGGCGGCCCGATCACTATTGACATCGACGACGCCCACCAGTTGGGCCCCCAGAACCTCCGTATAAATACGGGCGTGATGCTGTCCCAAATGGCCAACGCCGACGACACCCATTCTCTCTAATCCCACGTTTTTCACTCCCCATCTAAGCGGATATAGACACAACGTGTGGTTATTAATATGAGATCATCCATTTATATGCTACTACTTCTAATAGTATCACTTTTTTTCGACAAAAATGGCATGATCTACACGGGAAAAAAGAACCATTCGATCCCGAATGTCCCCCCTGCGGTATGAGAAACAGCACGTCTCGCCACAAGCCGTACAGGTGTCTGCGACAGCGATGTTATAATCAGGGATGCCTGCGGATGTCAGTTGCCCCTTAATGATCCCCGCCAAGTCAAAATAGACCTCTCCCAGCTGGGGGATAACCCGATACCGATGAGGATCGAGTACGCTCATGGCCCTGGTCGTATGTGAATCATCCA